>ERZ1673722.759-NODE-759-length-38360-cov-26.607153_pt1 | contig 38360 bp, 30 predicted proteins | sample MGYA00580222_ERZ1673722 | MGnify/ENA primary metagenome ERZ1673722 (study PRJEB41218, sample SAMN15661750) | gut metagenome | host: Homo sapiens | place: Canada: London | collected 2015-08-20/2019-03-30 | study: EMG produced TPA metagenomics assembly of... | reverse complement strand
AAGAACTGGGCAATCGGTAAAGATAACAAGCTTCTTGTAAGTATTCCGGCAGATATGAAGATGTTTCGCCAGGAAACAACTGGAAAAGTTGTTGTTATGGGACGTAAGACTCTGGAAAGTTTTCCAAATGGGCTGCCTCTTAAGAACAGAACAAATATTGTCCTGACAGGAAACAAAGATTACAATGTCAAAGACGCGATCATTGTCCACACTGTAGAAGAACTTCTGGAAGAAATAAAAAAATATCCGTCAGAGGAAGTATACTGTATTGGTGGAGACAGTGTATACAAACAGCTTTTGCCTTACTGTGATACAGCACATGTGACAAAAATTGATTTTGCATATGAGGCAGACAGCTATTTCCCAAATCTGGATGAAATGCCGGAGTGGAAAGTAACTGCGGAGAGCGATGAGCAGACATATTTTGATCTGGAGTATTCTTTTATGAAATATGAAAGGATAAAATAAATATTTTCTCTGCGAATTTTGCATTGAAGTCACCGCGATAAAGTGCTAAAATGGATGAAAAGAGTTACTGAGAAGGGTAACTGGAAAAGAAATCCATATGACTGGAGGAAGATATATTATGGAAAAAAAGAACATTGACTGGGGCAGCATCGGATTCGGTTATATTCCGACAGATTATCGTTATGTTGCCAATTTCAAAGATGGTAAATGGGATGAAGGACAGCTGACTACAGACCCGAATGTTACACTGAATGAATGTGCCTGTGTATTCCAGTATGCACAGACTGTATTTGAAGGAATGAAAGCTTATACAACAGAAGACGGACATATTGTTACTTTCCGCCCAGATCTCAATGCTGAGCGTCTTGCAAATTCTGCAAGAAGACTGGAAATGCCGGTATTCCCGGAAGACCGTTTTGTAGAGGCTGTTGTACAGACGATCAAGGCAAATGAAGCATATGTACCACCATATGGCTCTGGTGCAACTCTGTATGTACGTCCGTATATGTTTGGAAGTAACCCTGTTATCGGTGTTAAACCGGCTGACGAGTATCAGTTCCGTATTCTGACTACACCGGTTGGACCGTACTTCAAAGGTGGCGCAAAACCGATTACGATCCGTGTCACAGACTTTGACCGTGCTGCACCGCATGGAACAGGTCATATCAAGGCTGGTCTGAACTATGCAATGAGTCTTCATGCTATCATGGATGCGCATCGTCAGGGATATGATGAAAACATGTATCTGGATTCTGCTACAAGAACAAAAGTAGAGGAGACAGGTGGAGCGAACTTTATCTTTGTCACAAAGGATAATACCGTTGTTACACCGAAGTCCAACAGTATTCTTCCATCTATCACACGTCGTTCTCTGATCTATGTTGCAGAGCATTATCTTGGACTGAAGGTAGAAGAACGAGAAGTATATCTGGACGAAGTAAAAGACTTTGCAGAATGTGGACTCTGCGGAACCGCAGCTGTTATCTCACCAGTTGGCAAGATCGTAGACCATGGCAAAGAAATCTGCTTCCCAAGCGGAATGAAAGAAATGGGACCGACAACAAAGAAACTTTACGAGACACTTACCGGCATCCAGATGGGACGCATCGAAGCTCCAGAAGGCTGGATCAAAGTTATCGAATAGGATTTATTGTATCAGATATAAGACAAGGTACAGGCAGATGTCCTGTGCCTTGTTTTTTTGTTTGTATTTCGTTATAATAAGAGAGAGTTTACAGGAGGACGGAATGGACAAAAAATCTTACGATAACGGAACGGATTTCAGCTTTGTGGAGCAAAAAGTCCGCGAAGTGCAGACAACAATAGAAAATGCTGTAAAAACAAGCAATTATCAGGAACTGAATCAGTCCATCACGAAGATGGTTAATAATACACTGAAACAATATCAGAAAGAGCATCCTGCGACGGTTCAGAAAAAAACTGAGCACAAAGTTATGAATCAGAAAATACAGGAAACTCATCCGGAACTGTACGGAAATACCGGAGGCGAAAAGGTAAAAGATATTCTGCTGATCGTATTCGGTGGGCTTCTTTCCGGAAGTATGGCAATAGGACTTCTGACAGTGCAGATTCTGCAGGCTGTAATAGGTCACGGCGGTATCACTTCGACAGCAGTGACGTTGATTGGTACACTGGCAGGCGTGGGGATGATCTATGGAGGCTGTACAGGACTTGGCAGATTGAAACGCTTCAAGAAATATGTACAGGCACTTGGAGACAGAACATATTGTGATTTTGAACGTCTGGCAGGGGCTGTGGGCCGCAGTGTGAAATTTGTAAAAAAAGATATCAGATTTATGATTCAGAAAGGCTGGTTTCTGGAAGGACAGACAGATCAGAAGGAAACATGCCTGATCACGAGCACAGAAACATATCGACAGTATACAGAGACACAGAAGGCACTGGAGCAGCGAAACGAAGAAGAATGCAGAAAACGCCAGCAGGAAACAGAGCAGCAGAAACAGATCAGTCCGGAAGTACAGGAAGTTCTGGATAAAGGTGAAGCATATATTCAAAAAATCCATGCAAGTAATGATGCAATCCCGGGAGAAGAGATCTCGGCTAAAATTGCCCGCATGGAACAGATTGTAGAACAGATTTTTCAGAGGGCAGAGGAGCATCCGGAAATTATCCCGGACCTTAAAAAAATGATGGATTATTATCTACCTATGACAGTGAAACTTCTGGATGCTTATGAAGAAATGGACAGACAGCCAATTCAGGGAGAGACGATCCGCTCATCCAAAAAAGAAATTGAAGATACGCTGGATACTTTAAATGAAGCATTTGCAAAACTCCTGGATTCAGTTTTTCAGGATACCGCGTGGGATGTTTCCAGTGATATATCTGTGCTTCATACGATGCTTGCACAGGAAGGACTGACTGGAAATGATTTCAGTAAGAAGCAATTATAAAAAAACGAGTATAAAATACATTTGCCACAGAACACGATAAGGAGAACGATATGGGTGATGAAATGAAACAGGCAGAAACAGGGATGCCGTCACTTACACTGGAACCAGATTTTGCACCGGAAGTGAAGAAGGAGCCGGAAGTGCAGGTACAAGGACAACTGATGGAAGTTGCACCGGAAATGGATCCGGTCCAGCAGAAGATGGCACAGACAGTACTGACACCGGAAGAACAGAAGATGGTGGACGATTTTGCATCTAAGATTGATGTGGAGAATCTGACACAGGTCATGCAGTATGGCGCTGGGACACAGAAAAAGATGGCCGATTTTTCAGATGAGGCATTGAAAAACGTAAGAGCACAGGATCTTGGTGAAGTCGGAGAACTTCTTTCAGGAGTTGTTGGAGAACTGAAGGGATTTGATGCCGAAGAGGAAAAAGGTTTTCTGGGATTTTTCAAAAAACAGGCAAATAAACTTGAAAATCTTAAAAATCGTTATGATAAGGCAGAAGAGAATGTAGAGCATATTGCAGATGCACTCGAGAAACATCAGGTTCGTCTGCTCAAGGATTCTGCAATGATGGACAAAATGTATGAACAGAATCTCCTGTATTTTAAAGAGCTTTCCATGTATATTCAGGCTGGTAAACAGAGGCTTGCACAGACCAGGAACGGCAAACTGCATGATCTGGAAGAAAAGGCGAAAATGACCGGACTCCCGGAGGACGCGCAGGCGGCTAAGGATCTGGACAGTAAATGTGCCCGTTTTGAGAAAAAACTTCATGACCTGGAACTTACCAGAATGATCTCACTGCAGACAGCACCACAGATCCGCCTTGTCCAGAATAATGATACGATGATGGCAGAAAAGATTCAGACTACACTGGTCAATACGATTCCACTCTGGAAAAGCCAGATGGTACTGGCACTTGGCATTGCACATTCAACAGAGGCGGCGCAGGCACAGAGCCAGGTATCGGATCTTACAAATGAACTCCTTCGAAAAAATGCAGAGAAACTGCATATGGCATCGGTAGAGACAGCAAAAGAATCGGAACGTGGTATTGTGGATATGGAAACACTTCAGAAAACCAATGCAGATCTGATTCAGACGCTGGATGATGTAATGAAGATTCAGAAAGAGGGCAGAGAAAAACGCCAGGCAGCGGAAGCTGAAATGGTCAGAATGGAAAATGACCTGAAGGCTAAACTGTTGGAAATTCAGCACTGAAATACAAGAGGGGCTGTTTGAAAATAACAGCTCCGCTTTTTCGTCAAAAAGGAGAGAAGAGCATGTATCGTGATCATACAAAAGTTGTACAGATAGGAAATAAAAAGATTGGTGGAGGTAATCCAATTCTGATTCAGTCTATGACGAATACAAAGACAGAAGATGTGGAGGCAACTGTCCGCCAGATTCTGGAGCTGGAAGCAGCCGGATGTGATATTATCCGTTGTGCAGTGCCGACTATGGAAGCTGCGCAGGCACTGAAAGAAATCAAAAAGCAGATTCACATTCCATTGGTGGCAGATATTCACTTTGATTATCGACTGGCGATTGCCGCAATGGAAAACGGTGCAGATAAAATTCGTATCAATCCTGGAAATATCGGAAGTACTGACCGTATTCAGGCAGTTGTGGATGTTGCAAAAGAGCGAAATATACCAATCCGTGTAGGAGTCAACAGTGGTTCTCTGGAAAAAGAGCTGGTAGAAAAATACCATGGTGTAACAGCAGAAGGACTGGTGGAGAGTGCACTGGATAAAGTACGTATCATTGAAGAGATGGGGTATGACAATCTTGTGATCAGTATCAAATCTTCGGATGTTATGATGTGTGCCAAAGCACATGAGCTGATTGCAGAAAAAACAGATCATCCGCTTCATGTTGGTATTACAGAAGCGGGAACTCTGTATTCTGGAAATATCAAATCTGCCGTAGGACTTGGGATCATTCTTTCACAGGGAATCGGAGATACGATCCGTGTTTCTTTGACGGGCGCGCCATTGGAAGAAATAAAATCTGCCAAACGGATCCTTAAGACACTGGGATTGCGTAAAGGTGGCGTAGAAGTTGTTTCTTGTCCGACATGTGGACGTACACGTATTGATTTGATCGGGCTTGCAAATAAAGTAGAAGCAATGGTACAGGATATCCCATTGGACATTAAAGTTGCTGTTATGGGGTGCGTGGTGAATGGACCTGGTGAAGCAAAGGAAGCAGATATTGGGATTGCCGGAGGTGTTGGCGTCGGTCTGCTGATCAAAAAAGGTGAGATTGTGAAGAAAGTACCGGAAGACCAGCTTCTGGATACTTTAAGAGAGGAACTGCTTCACTGGGAGGGATAAGAGAGGCATAGAGTGTGGAGAAAGAATTTTTCGATGTATTTCCCAATTTAAAAGTAAAAGACCAGCTGCATGAATGGCTGGAGATGGTAACTGTTTCAAGAGTTTCCTGCAATCCGGCGAAGACGAGACTGTGGGTTTATATCCATAGTGAACGCTGGATCCATAAGAAAAATATTATGGCACTGGAAGATCAGATTGAGAGACAGTGCTTTTCCGGCCTTGAAATACAGGTAACAGTGATTGAACGTTTTCATCTTTCCAGACAGTATTCCCCGGCCAATTTTCTGGAAGTTTATCGTTCCAGTATGGAAGTGGAACTGAAGAACTTCAATATGCTTGAATACAATCTTTTTAAGCGTGCACAGATTGCTTTTCCATCAGATGAGCAGATGGATCTGACTTTACCTGATTCTGTGATATCCAGAGAAAAAAGCGGGATTCTGGTGGAATATCTGGAAAAAGTTTTTTGTGAACGATGCGGAATGAATCTTAAGATCAACCTGCAGTTCGTAGAGGCAGAAGAGAGCAAATATCGCAAAAATGCAGCACTGCAGATTCGACAGGAAGTGGCGAATGTGCTGAAACATGCCAAACTGACACCGGAGCCGCTGCAGGATGAGAAAGAGGAAGAAACGGCTGCGACGGAAGTAAAGGATGGCAAAAAGGCAGAAGCGAAGACTAATAAAACAGAACAGAAACCAAAAACATTTGAGAAGAAAAACCAGCGTGGAGAGTTTTATGGTGGATTCCGTAAAGACAGCAATCCGGATGTGATCTATGGAAGAGATTTTGAGGGAGATACCATTGATCTGGAATCCATTACCGGTGAGATGGGAGAAGTCATCATCCGTGGACAGGTTATAGATGTGGAAGCACGTGAGATCCGTAATGAAAAAACAATCCTGATCTTTCCGGTAACAGATTTTACAGATTCTATTGTGATCAAAATGTTTCTGAGAAATGAACAGGTACCTGAGATTACGGAATCTGTCAAAAAAGGTGCCTTTTTGAAATTTAAAGGGGTAACAACGATTGACCGATTTGACAGTGAGTTGACGATCGGATCAATATCTGGAATTAAGAAAATTGCAGATTTCCGTAGTACCAGAATGGATACCAGCCCACAGAAGCGAGTGGAACTGCACTGCCATACCAAAATGAGTGATATGGATGGTGTTACGACTGCAAAGGATCTGGTAAAACGAGCTTACGAATGGGGACACAAGGCAATCGCAATTACAGACCATGGTGTTGTACAGGCTTTCCCGGAGGCAAACCACTGTTTTGATGCATGGGGAGGATGTGTTCCGAAAGATTCAGATTTTAAAGTCCTGTATGGTATGGAAGCATATCTTGTTGATGATATGAAAGGCATTGTTACCAACAGTCAGGGACAGCCGATTGATGGTAAATTTGTTGTATTTGATATTGAGACAACAGGATTTTCACCGCTTACATGTCAGATTATAGAGATTGGTGCTGTGAGAGTCGAAAATGGTGTGATCACAGACCGTTTTTCGACGTTTGTGAATCCAAAGGTACCAATTCCGTACAGAATTGAACAGTTGACAAGTATTAATGATTCCATGGTTATGGATGCACCGGATATTCAGACAATACTTCCGCAGTTCCTTGAATTTTGCGCGGGAGCTGTCATGGTGGCCCATAATGCGGACTTTGATATGAGTTTTATTATAGAAAACTGCAAACGACAGGGGCTGCCGCAGGAGTATACATATGTGGATACGGTTGGTATGGCACGTTTCCTTCTGCCGGCACTGAACCGATTCAAACTGGATACGGTTGCCAAGGCTGTCGGAGTGTCTCTGGACCATCATCACAGAGCAGTGGACGATGCAGCATGTACGGCTGAGATTTTTGTACGGTTTGTGGAAATGTTAAAAGAACGAGACATTTTTGATATGGATACGCTGAACCAGCAGGGAAATGTATCTGTGAATACAATTAAGAAGCTGCCGACATATCATGCGATCATTTTGGCGAGAAATGAGACCGGACGTGTGAATCTCTATAAACTGGTCAGCCAGTCACATCTGAAATATTACAGACGTCGTCCACGTGTACCGAAGAGCCTTTTTCTGGAACACAGAGAGGGACTTCTGATCGGAAGTGCCTGTGAAGCTGGCGAATTGTATCAGGCACTTCTTCGAAATGCACCGGAACCGGAAATTGCCAGACTGGTCAATTTTTATGATTATCTGGAAATTCAGCCACTTGGAAATAATGCATTTATGATCGCAGATGAAAAAAATGATCGTGTGAAATCCAATGAGGATCTGATTGAACTTAATAAGAAAATCGTAAAACTTGGAGATCAGTTTAAGAAACCGGTTGTTGCCACCTGCGACGTACATTTTATGGATCCACAGGATGAAATCTATCGCCGGATCATTATGGCCGGAAACGGATTCTCAGATGCGGATAATCAGGCACCTCTATATCTGCGCACTACAGAAGAGATGCTGGAAGAATTTTCTTATCTGGGAAGTGAAAAAGCAGAAGAAGTGGTTATTACCAATACCAACAAGATTGCAGATATGATCGAGAAGATCTCTCCGATTCATCCGGATAAATTTCCACCGGTTATTGAAAATTCGGATCAGGATCTGAAAGATATCTGTTTTAACCGTGCACATGAGATGTATGGTGAAAATCTTCCAAAGATTGTAGAAGACCGTTTGAACAAGGAGTTGCATTCTATTATTTCCAATGGATATGCTGTTATGTATATCATCGCGCAGAAACTGGTATGGAAATCTAATGAAGATGGTTATCTGGTTGGCTCGCGAGGATCAGTAGGCTCTTCACTGGCGGCAACTATGTCTGGTATCACAGAAGTAAATCCTCTGCCACCGCATTATTTGTGTCCGGAATGTAAATACAGTGACTTTGATTCGCCGGAAGTCAAGAAATTCGGAGGTATGGCCGGATGCGATATGCCGGATAAAGTATGCCCGAAGTGTGGCGCTAAGATGAGTAAGGAAGGCTTTGATATTCCTTTTGAAACATTCCTTGGATTCAAGGGAGATAAGGAACCGGATATTGACCTTAACTTTTCAGGTGAGTATCAGGCGAATGCACATCGATATACAGAGGTTATCTTTGGCAAAGGGCAGACCTTTAAGGCCGGAACGATTGGTACACTTGCGGAGAAGACGGCATTTGGTTATGTGAAGAATTATTATGAGGAACGGGGACAGCACAAACGTTATTGTGAGATCAACCGTATTGTGCAGGGATGTACCGGTATCCGGCGAACGACCGGCCAGCATCCGGGTGGAATCATTGTCCTTCCAGTGGGCGTGGAAATTGAAAAATTCACGCCGGTACAACATCCGGCAAACGATGAGAACAGTGATATTATCACAACACATTTTGATTACCATTCTATTGATGGAAACCTTTTGAAACTGGATATTCTCGGACACGATGATCCGACAATGATCCGTATGCTGGAGGATCTGACAGGCTTAAGTGCCCGTGATGTTCCTTTGGACAGCAAGGAAGTTATGTCTTTATTTGCAAGTACGGATGCATTGGGAATCAAACCGGAGGATATTGGAGGCTGCAAGCTCGGATGTCTGGGTGTACCGGAGTTTGGTACAGATTTTGCCATGCAGATGCTTATTGATACGAAACCGAAATATTTTTCTGACCTGGTACGTATTGCCGGATTGTCTCATGGTACAGACGTATGGCTGGGAAATGCACAGACATTGATCGAAGAAGGAAAAGCAACGATTTCTACTGCAATCTGTACACGAGATGATATTATGATCTATCTCATCAGCATGGGGGTAGAAAGCAGCCTTGCCTTTACGATCATGGAAGCTGTACGTAAAGGAAAAGGTCTGCGCGAAGAGTGGGAAGCTACCATGCGTGAACACAATGTTCCGGAATGGTATATCTGGTCCTGTAAAAAGATTAAATATATGTTCCCGAAGGCACACGCAGCAGCATACGTTATGATGGCATGGCGTATTGCCTGGTTTAAAGTATTTAAACCCCTTGCATATTATGCGGCATTTTTCAGTATCCGTGCAACGGCTTTTTCATATGAAACGATGTGTATGGGACGTGACAGGTTAGATTTCTATCTTGCAGAACTTCGCAAAAAGGGCGATGCAGCGTCAAAGAAAGAACAGGATACGATCAAAGATATGCGTATTGTACAGGAAATGTATGCACGAGGTCTGGAGTTCATGCCAATCGATCTTTACCGTGCCAAGGCAAATCGTTTTCAGATCATTGACGGCAAACTGATGCCCGCATTGAACTGTATTGACGGAATGGGGGATAAAGCTGCCGAGGCAGTCGTAGATGCTGCCAAACAGGGAAAATTCCTGTCGAAGGATGATTTCAGAGACCGGACAAAGGTCAGCAAGACGGTTATCGATCTGATGGATGATCTGGGAATCTTTGGAGATATTCCACAGTCTAATCAGTTTTCATTGTTTGACGGTGTGATTGCCTGAATGGATATCATTTATAAAAAATGGGGATTACCGATAGAAAAGCCGGGTATGTTACCATAGCAAAAAGGAGACAATTATGAAAAAAGAGGAGTTAAGGTATTTACAGAGACTTGCGGAACTCTATCCGACGATCGGAAAGGCTTCTACTGAGATCATTAATCTGCAGTCGATTCTGAACCTGCCAAAAGGGACAGAACATTTTATGTCGGACCTGCATGGAGAATATGAGGCTTTTTCGCATGTACTTCGCAATGGCTCTGGTGCTGTACGCAAAAAAATCGATGATGTGTTTGGCCATACACTGAGCAATAATGACAAGAGGGCGCTGGCTACACTGATTTATTATCCGAAAGAAAAAATACAGCTGGTCAAAAAGACAGAGGAAGATATGGAGAACTGGTACAAGATTACTTTGTACCGTTTGATCGAAGTCTGCAAGACTACAGCGTCCAAATATACAAGATCCAAGGTACGTAAGGCATTACCTCCGGATTATGCGTATGTTATTGAAGAATTGATCACAGAAAAGGCGGAAGTGCTCGACAAAGAAGCTTATTATGATTCTATTGTCAATACGATCATTGAAATTGGCCGTGCAGAGAATTTCATCATTGCACTTGCAGAACTGATACAGAGACTGGTTGTAGATCATCTGCATATTCTGGGTGATATTTTTGACAGAGGCCCGGGCCCGCATTTTATCATGGACCGTCTGATACAGTATCATTCTCTGGATATCCAGTGGGGAAATCATGATGTAGTATGGATGGGGGCAGCAGTTGGGCAGAGAGCCTGTATAGCAACGGTGCTTCGTAACAGTATCCGCTATGGAAATCTGGATATTCTGGAAGATGGATACGGAATTAATATGCTTCCGCTTGCGACATTTGCAATGGAAGTATATAAAGATGATCCGTGTAGTGCTTTTGAAATGAAGGGAACATCTAATTATAATGCACTGGAAAAAGAACTTGGACAGAAGATGCATAAAGCAATTGCAATCATTCAGTTTAAGCTAGAGGGACAGCTGCTTCGAAGACATAAAGAATTTCATATGGAAGACAGATGTCTGCTGCACCGGATCAATCCGGAAAAAGGTACGGTTACACTGGCAGATGGAAAAGAATATCCAATGCTTGATACAGAATTTCCAACGATTGACTGGAAGCATCCGTATGAACTTACTCCGGGAGAACTGGATGTGATGGAACGTCTGGAAACTGCATTCCGAAACTGCGAAAAATTGCAGAATCATATGCGGTTGTTGTTGGACAAAGGTGGACTTTATAAGATATATAATGGAAATCTTCTGTTTCATGGATGTATTCCATTAAATGAAGACGGAAGTCTGAAGGAAATTCAGATTTACGGAAAAACTTATAAGGGACGTGAATTGTATGACGTTCTGGAGGCATATGTGCGGAGAGCATTTTATGCGGTTGACAGAGAAGAACAGCGTAAGGGCAGAGATATTTTGTGGTTTATCTGGGCAAGTCCGTCTTCGCCGTTATTTGGCAAGGATAAAATGACTACATTTGAACGATATTTTATTGCAGATAAGGAAACTCACAAAGAAACAAAAGGTGCGTATTATCATCTTCTTGAAAATGAAAAAGTAGTAGATGGAATGATACGGGAATTTGGATTGGATCCGGAAACCGGCCATATCATCAATGGACATGTTCCTGTGCATCAGGGGGATGGTGAGAGTCCGGTCAAATGCAATGGGAAAGTAATTGTTATTGATGGAGGATTCTGCAAAGCTTATCAGAAAGTAACAGGAATTGCCGGATATACGCTGATCTACAATTCTTATGGCCTGGTGCTGACGGCACATGAGCCTTTTACATCCAAGGAGCAGGCAATATCTAAAGAAAGTGATATTGTATCCAACAGAGTATCCGTACATTATACATCCAAACGTCGTTTAGTAGGGGATACAGACACAGGAAGAGCTCTGAAAGAACGTATCGGTGAACTGCGACAGTTGCTTGACGCATACAGAAAAGGTATTATTAAAGAGAAAAAATAAAGTACAAAAGCAATAACAGAGGTGAGCGAATGAGAAGAAAAAACAGACTGAAGGTACTGCTGGTGATTTTGGTCTCAATATTTATCATGTTCAGTGCAGCAGCACTTCTTCTGGCAGGATTTCAGAAAAGTGAGAGAGAGGCACAAAAGAAGAAAGAAGCAATGGCAGCGCTGGAAAGTCTGCCGACAGCAGCACCTACGGAAGTTCCTGTGACACCGTCTCCCAGTCCGACACCGAGGCCGACAGCGACACCAACGCCGATACCAAAAGAAAAAGTAAGTTTTAATCCGGATGATTTCTGGGATTACTGGTATAGCACAGATGGACTTGTGACAATTAATATATATAATATCAGTCAGGACAGTGTATCATTCAGCTTCAGCCAGACAGATGCAGGACAGACACAGTCTGTTTCTGCTGATGTAACTGCGGAAGTGGCCGGAACTGCGGCAGCATTTTCCTTTACAGATACAGCGGGAAATGCAGCTTCAGGAAATCTGACATTTGACAATGGTCAATTATATCTGCGTGCGACGACAGCAGAACCAGTTTCTTCTGTATATCCAAATGTAAGTTGTATTATGAGCAGAACACAGGTACAGCTGCAACCGGATCCGACGGTTACACCAACGCCGGCCGAGCAGGCACAGAATACGGCTGAGACAGGAGAATATTTCTTCCCGGAGAGCAGTAATCGTTATCTGACAGATGAGGAGATTTCAGCATATAGTTCAGATCAGCTGGAACTTGCAAAGAATGAAATCTATGCACGCCATGGACGTCAGTTTGTAACAGATTATATTGCGGATTATTTTAACAGTAAATCCTGGTATCAGGGTACGATAGATCCGGACACTTTTGATGCCGAACAGAATTCTATTTTCAATGAATATGAGCTTGCAAATATTTCAAAGATTGCTGAGTGGGAAGAACAGAAAGCGAGTCAGGGAAACTGACTCGCTTTCTGCGTCATTTGATCGGTTCTTTGTTATCGGTTCTTCCAACCAGATAATCAATGGTGGTATCATAATAATCAGCGAGGCGGATCAGCATTTCAATTGGAATATTGCGAGATCCTGTTTCATAATGAGAATAAGAACGCTGACTGATATGAAGAATTTCACCAATTTTCTTCTGAGAGAGATCGGAATCTATACGCAGATCCTGAATTCGTTGAAATTTCATTCTTATACCTCCTTCATTTTCTGTAATTATAAAACAGTCCGAAATGTGCTATTGCAATACGGAGCAAAATGGACTATAATAAAAATCATTTCTTTTTTTATTCCCATAATACAATTACAAATCAAAAAATATAGCAGTGCAGATCGAGGTGCATGTGCATACAGGAGGTTGTTATGTTTGCAAGTGTACTATCAGCAGCGATTTTAGGCATGGATGTTCATCCAATCCAGGTGGAGGCAGACGTCAGTGATGGTCTGCCGACATTTACGATGGTTGGATTTCCTTCGGCACAGGTAAAGGAAGCACAGGATCGTGTCAGAACGGCATTGAAGAACAACGGTATTGCACTTCCACCGAAGAGAATTACCGTGAATTTTGCTCCGGCTGATATCAAGAAAGAAGGAGCTGGGTTTGATCTTCCGTTAGCAGCAGCTGTTTTGGCGGCGTCAGATATTCTGAAATCGGAACAGCTGGATAGGGTGATGATGGCCGGAGAAATAAGCCTTAATGGAGAAATTCATGCAATATCAGGGATTTTGCCTATAATCATCAGGGCGAGGGAGGAAAAGTGCCGGTTTTGTGTTGTTCCATATGAGAATCTCCGGGAAGCGACACTGATACCGGATATGAAGGTGATTGGAGTTCGCAATCTGCAGGAAATGATATGCTATGTGCAAAGTCCGGATTCTTATAGAAAAGAAGTGGGAAAAACAATAGAATCTCCGGGTAAAGAAAAACTGGATTTCAGTGATATTCGAGGACAGGAAAGTCTGAAACGAGCCGTGGAGATTGCAGTCAGCGGTTTTCACAATCTGCTTATGATCGGGCCTCCGGGGGCAGGAAAAACGATGGTTGCGAGAAGAATTCCGGGAATTATGCCGGCACTTACATTTGATGAAGGGCTGGAATTGACAAAAATCTACAGTATTGCCGGATTGCTCTCGAGAGGAGATCCTCTGATCAGAGAAAGACCTTTTCGCAGTCCGCATCATACATGTTCAGCACAGGCTCTGGCTGGTGGTGGCCGAAATCCCAGACCAGGGGAGATCACACTGGCACACAGAGGTGTATTGTTTCTGGATGAGATGCCAGAGTTTTCCAGAAGAAGCCTGGAGATTCTCAGACAGCCACTGGAGGACAAGGTGATACGTATCTCCAGAGTATATGGGACGTATGAGTTTCCGGCAGATTTTATGTTGTGTGCGGCAATGAACCCATGTCCCTGTGGTCATTATCCGGATATGAACAGATGTCGGTGTACACCGGCACAGGTAATGCAGTATCTGGGAAGAATAAGTCAGCCGCTTCTGGACAGACTGGATCTTTGTGCTGAAGTGTCCCCGGTAGATTTTGAAGGACTGAGCAGTGGACGAAAAGGGGAGAGTACACAAACGATCAGAGAGCGGGTTATCTGCGCACAGGATATTCAGAGAGAACGATATAAAATAGAAGGAATTCAGTTTAACGGAGAATTAAGTGGTGCTCAGATTGAGAAATATTGCAAGATGGAAAAAGACGCCCGGCAGCTTTTGAAGATGGCATTTCAGAATATGCCGTTCAGTGCCCGTGCCTATCACAGGATTCTAAAGGTGGCACGGACAATCGCAGATATGGAAGCGACAGAAAGTATTCACAGACATCACATAGCAGAAGCGTTATCCTATCGGGCATTTGACAAAAAATACTGGAATTAATCAGGGTATAAAATCTGAAGAGGAGTGATAATTTATATGGAAGGAACTCTTAACATCAGAAAAAGTGACACGGAAATGTTTGTGCGTGAGATTTCGAAAGAAAGTCCGGAATATCCGCAGAAACTTCTGCATTATGAGGGAATGCCGGAGATTTTATATGTCAGGGGAACATTACCGGATCCACGACGACCGGCAGTTGCAATCGTCGGAGCCAGGGCAGCCAGTCCATACGGGCGTATGCAGGCGTTTCGTTATGCCAGGAGACTCAGTGAAGAAGGAGTGCAAATATTAAGTGGGATGGCATATGGGATTGATACTGAGGCACACAGAGGTGCACTGGAAGGAGAAGGAGGCACATGGGCGGTACTTGGAAATGGCGTTGATATCTGTTATCCTTCGGGTAACAGAGCACTTTATCAGCGAATTCTGCGAGAAAAATGTGGTATACTCAGTGAACAGCCGACGGGGACGCGGGCAAGAAATTATTTTTTTCCGGCAAGAAACAGAATTATCAGCGGACTGGCGGATCTTGTTGTAATTGTTGAAGCAAGAGAAAAAAGTGGTTCATTGATCACTGCACAGTGGGCACTTGATCAGGGAAAAAGTGTTTTTGCCATACCGGGACCGGTAACAGAGGAACTCAGTATGGGGTGTAATAAATTGATCTATGACGGGGCAGGTATCGCATATACACCGGAAATACTGCTTCGGGAACTCGGAATAGATTGTGAAAAAATTGTTAAAGTAAAGACAAAAAATGAGTTAGGACTTGCAACTGATTTAAAATTGGTGTATAGTTGTCTCGATTTGCAACCAAAATCTGTGGAATTTTTGATCCAGAAGACAGGACTTTCGCCGGAAAAAGTCGGCGGTCTTCTGTTGGAGTTGAAAATATCGGGGTTAGCCCGGGAAATAGGCAGGCATTATTATGTAAAGACAACATAAGACACGGATCAGCCTCCCGGGAAGTTTAAGAAGTGTTGCTGTAACGGAGTGAACAGTAACGGAGAAGTAGGAGAGATAGCATGGCGAAATATCTGGTGATAGTGGAATCACCTGCAAAAGTAAAAACCATTAAGAAATTTCTTGGGAGTAACTATGATGTACAGGCATCAAACGGACATGTGCGTGACTTCCCGAAGAGTCAGTTTGGTATTGATGTAGAGAATGATTTTGAACCAAAATATATTACGATTAGAGGAAAGGGAGAATTGCTTTCAAATCTTCGCAAAGCGGCCAAAAAAGCAGATAAGATATATCTTGCAACTGACCCTGACCGCGAGGGAGAGGCAATCTCCTGGCACCTGATGCAGGCGCTAAAAGAAGATCCGTCTAAGATGCGCAGAATTTCTTTTAACGAAATCACAAAGACTGCTGTAAAGAATTCCATCAAACAGCCGCGGGATTTGGATATGAACCTGGTAGATGCACAGCAGGCACGAAGAATGCTTGACCGTATGGTAGGATATACGATCAGTCCGCTCCTTTGGGTAAAAGTGAAAAGAGGCTTGAGTGCAGGACGAGTACAGTCTGTAGCACTGCGTATTATCTGTGACAGAGAAGATGAGATCAATTCTTTTATTCCGGAAGAATACTGGAGTCTTGAAGGTGAGTTTCGTGTAAAAGGAGAGAAGAAACCTCTTCAGGCAAAATTCTATGGCACGGATAAGAAACTTCCAATCCATAATAAGGCCGAGATGGATGAACTTCTTGGAAAACTGGAAAATGCAGAGTATGAAATTACAGAGGTAAAAAAAGGCGAACGTATCAAGAATGCACCCCTGCCGTTTACAACCAGTACTTTGCAGCAGGAGGCAGCCAAAACACTGAATTTTTCTACACAGAAAACGATGCGTCTTGCCCAGCAGTTATATGAAGGTATTGATATTAAGGGAAGCGGCACGGTTGGTCTGATCAGTTATCTGCGTACGGATTCCACTCGAATCTCACAGGAAGCAGATGAAGCAGCGCGAACCTATATTGGTGAACAGTATGGAGAAAACTATGTTTCTACAAGTGGAAAGATGGTAAAAAAAGATCAGAAGATTCAGGATGCGCATGAAGCAATCCGTCCGACTGATATTACCAGAACGCCAGTCATGGTTAAAGAATCTCTTTCCAGAGATCAGTTCCGTCTGTATCAGCTGATCTGGAAACGCTTTACAGCAAGCCGTATGTCTGCAGCAAAATATGAAACAACATCAGTAAAAATCAGTGCAGGAGAGTATACTTTTACGGTTGCTGCCTCCAAGATCATATTTGACGGATTTATGTCTGTGTACATGCAGGAAGAAGATAATCAAAAAGGCAATGTACTCAGTCAGAGTCTTGAGAAGGGAATGAAGCTGCAGCTTACTGAACTGAAACCGGAACAGCATTTCACACAGCCACCGGCACATTATACAGAAGCATCTCTTGTAAAGGCACTGGAAGAACAGGGAATTGGACGTCCGAGTACTTATGCTCCGACGATCACCACGATCATCAGCCGCCGTTATGTATCTAAAGAACAGAAAAATCTTTATGTGACGGAACTTGGAGAAGTTGTTAATAATATTATGAAACAGGCATTTCCAAGCATTGTAGATGTTCGTTTTACTGCAATGATGGAAGGCCTTCTGGACTGCGTTGAAGAGGGTACTGTGCAGTGGAAAACGGTTGTCAGAAACTTTTATCCGGATCTTAAGAGAGATGTGGATGCTGCTGAGAAAGAACTGGAAAAAGTTGAAATTCAGGATGAAGTTACAGATGAAATCTGTGATGTCTGTGGACGCAATATGGTCATCAAATACGGACCACATGGAAGATTCCTTGCATGTCCTGGATTTCCGGAATGCAGAAATACCAAACCGTATTATGAAAAAATCGGTGTGGCATGTCCGAAATGTGGAAAGGATGTTGTGTTGAAGAAAACCCAGAAGGGTCGTAAATATTATGGTTGTATCGACAACCCGGAATGTGATTTTATGTCATGGCAGAAGCCATCAGCAAAAAAATGCCCGGTTTGTGGAAGCTATATGGTCGAAAAAGGAAACAAGATTGTCTGCAGTGAGACAACTTGCGGTTATGTAGAGCAGAAGTCTAAAGAAGATTAAATATATAAATTTTCTGAAAATGCGGACAAAATCGAAAAAAATATAAAAATATCTTGTATTTTCGTTGCAAAACGTGTACTATTATACCATAAGATTGAAAACATCGAAAAAACAGGAGAAGGAGGCCGTAATGAGCGTTCAGTTGTTGGATAAAACCAGAAAAATCAATAAGCTTTTGCACAACAGCAGTTCCAGTAAAGTTGTATTTAATGATATCTGTCAGGTGCTGATGGACACATTAAGTTCCAATATCCTGGTACTGAGCAAAAAGGGTAAAGTACTTGGAATCAGTTTATGTCCGGGCGTTGAAGAAATTACCGAGCTGATTGAAGATAACGTAGGCGGACATGTAGATTCTCTGTTAAATGAGCGTTTCCTTGGCGTTTTGTCTACAAAGGAAAATGTGAATCTTCAGACACTTGGATTTGAACATGTAAACAGCAACTGTCAGGGTATTATCAATCCAATCGATATTGCCGGCGAAAGACTGGGGACTGTTTTTATGTATCGTAACGATAAGCCTTATGATATTGAAGACATTATCGTCAGTGAATATGGCACAACAGTGGTTGGTCTGGAAATGATGAGAGCGGTTCATGAAGAAAATGCAGAAGAGGACCGTAAACAACAGGTTGTAAAATCTGCATTCAATACACTGTCCTTCTCAGAACTGGAAGCGATCATTCATATATTTGATGAACTTGATGGAGAAGAGGGTATTCTGGTTGCAAGCAAGATTGCAGACCGTGTAGGAATCACCAGATCTGTTATTGTAAATGCACTTCGCAAATTTGAAAGTGCCGGGGTAATCGAATCTCGTTCATCAGGTATGAAGGGAACTTATATCAAAGTACTTAACGAAGTAATTTTTGATGAGCTTGAAGAAATTAAAGCTCAGCGAAGCAAAAAATCATAAGGACAGCAGAAGCTGTTTATAAAGAGAGGTCTTTTCCTATGAAGGAAAGGGCCTTTTCTTTTATAAAATACTTAAAAATCAGAAAATGAGAAAACAGGAGAAAATAAGAGAAAATAAAAGATAAATAAAAAAATAATACTAATTTACAGCTTTGAAAAGAGTTGCAGAAAATCATGATTTTAAATAATATAGGGACAGTGATTAGCACTCAAACGAAATGAGTGCTAGTAATTCGAAAAAGGCAACAATAAAGGAGGAAATAGATCATGAAATTAGTACCTTTAGGCGACAGAGTTGTATTAAAACAGTTAGAAGCAGAAGAAACAACAAAATCTGGTATCGTACTTCCGGGACAGGCACAGGAAAAACCGCAGCAGGCAGAAGTTATTGCAGTAGGTCCTGGCGGAGTTGTTGACGGTAAAGAAGTTAAGATGGAAGTTGCTACAGGGAATAAAGTTATTTATTCCAAATATGCAGGAACTGAAGTAAAACTTGACGGCGAAGAATATATCATCGTAAAACAGAGCGATATTCTCGCAATCGTTGAATAATCGTAACAGAATAAAAAACGTTACAGATCATTAAGCATTTCAGGAGGACAGTCATCATGGCAAAAGAAATTAAATTTGGTGCAGAAGCAAGAGCTGCACTTGAAACTGGTGTAAACAAACTTGCAGATACAGTAAGAGTAACAATCGGACCAAAAGGAAGAAACGTTGTACTTGACAAACAGTTTGGTGCTCCGCTTATCACAAACGACGGTGTTACTATTGCAAAAGAAATTGAACTGGAAGACAGATTCGAAAACATGGGTGCCCAGCTGATCAAAGAAGTTGCATCCAAGACAAATGATGTAGCTGGTGATGGTACTACTACAGCAACTGTTCTGGCACAGGCAATGGTTCATGAAGGAATGAAAAACCTGGCAGCAGGTGCAAACCCAATCATCCTGAGAAAAGGTATGAGAAAAGCTACAGATGCAGCTGTAGAGGCTATCAAAGAAATGAGCCAGAAAATCAGTGGCAAAGCACAGATCGCAAATGTTGCATCTATTTCTGCAAGTGATGAAGAAGTAGGTCAGCTGGTTGCTGATGCAATGGAAAAAGTTTCCAATGATGGTGTTATCACAGTAGAAGAATCCAAAACAATGCATACAGAACTTGATCTGGTAGAAGGTATGCAGTTTGACCGTGGATATATTTCTGCATATATGTCTACAGATATGGAAAAAATGGAAGCAAATCTTGAAGACCCATATATCCTGATCACAGACAAGAAGATCAGCAATATTCAGGAAGTTCTTCCGTTACTGGAGCAGGTTGTTCAGGCTGGAGCAAAACTTCTGATTATCGCAGAAGATGTAGAAGGTGAAGCACTGACAACTCTGATCGTAAATAAATTAAGAGGAACATTCCAGGTAGTTGCTGTTAAAGCTCCTGGATATGGAGACAGAAGAAAAGAAATGCTGCAGGATATCGCTATTCTGACAGGTGGACAGGTAATTTCCGAAGAACTTGGACTTGATCTTAAAGAAACTACAATGGCTCAGCTTGGACGTGCAAAATCTGTCAAAGTTGCAAAAGAGAATACAGTTATCGTAGATGGTCTGGGTGATAAGAAAGAAATTGCTGACCGTGTTGCTCAGATCCGTAAACAGATTGCAGAGACAAAATCTGAATTTGATAAAGAAAAATTACAGGAAAGACTTGCAAAACTGGCTGGCGGCGTAGCTGTTATCCGTGTTGGTGCTGCAACTGAAACTGAAATGAAAGAAGCAAAACTTCGTCTGGAAGATGCTCTTGCAGCTACAAGAGCAGCAGTAGAAGAAGGAATCATTGCAGGTGGCGGATCTGCATATATTCATGCATCCAAGAAGGTTGCAGAACTGGTTGCAACTCTGGAAGGTGATGAAAAGACAGGTGCAAACGTTATCCTCAAAGCTCTGGAAGCTCCGCTGTTCCATATTTCTGCAAACGCTGGTCTGGAAGGCTCTGTTATTATCAATAAAGTAAGAGAATCCGAGCCAGGTGTTGGATTTGATGCTCTGAACGAGAAATATGTAGACATGGTAGGTGCCGGAATCCTTGATCCGGTTAAAGTTACAAGAAGTGCTCTGCAGAATGCAACAAGTGTTGCTTCTACACTCCTGACTACAGAGTCTGTAGTTGCTACAATCAAAGAAGATGCTCCGGCTATGCCGGCAGGTGCTCCAGGAATGGGCGGCATGATGTAAAATAAATTTATGCGAATTAAGGGATTGGCGTCATAGACGCTGATCCCTTTTTGTGATAAAATTTAATAAATATTATATATATTAAGGAGAATGTACATATGAGCGATCTTTATTCAGAATTACTGGTTAAAAAAGAACCAACCGCAAAAGATTCCGTAGTCAAATATGGAATGATCGTACTGACAGTCCTGGCAGTGGGCGCAGGCCTTTTTATCAGTCCGATCCTTCTTCTCGTTGCAGTTGCGTTAGGTGTTGCATCGTATTTTGTGATTCCGCGGACGGATCTGGAGTATGAGTACCTTTTTGTAAATGGAGAATTTGACATTGATATGGTCATGTCAAAATCCAAACGGAAAAAAGTTATGTCCATGAACTTGAGTGAGGCAGATTTGGTCGCGCCTCTTGATTCACACAGAATGGATTATTACAATGGTAACAGCCGATTGAAAACACTGGATTATTCTTCCGGAAATCAGCAGCACAGACGATTTGCCGTTATTATAAAAAGCGGTGGAGAAAACTGTAAGATTATTATCGAACCAGATGAACAGATGGCACAGGCTATCAAAAATTCAGCTCCAAGCAAAGTTTTTTTGGATTGACACTGTAAGTTATTTTTGTTACACTTTGAATCAAAATCAAACTAACATAAATACAAGGGAGGAAATGCAATGGGTACTATCATTGGTGAAGGCATTACATTTGATGACGTTCTGTTAGTTCCGGCATATTCAAAAGTAATTCCGAATCAGGTAGATGTTACAACGCACTTAACGAAAAAAATCAAGCTGAACATTCCTATGATGAGCGCAGGAATGGACACCGTTACTGAGCACAGAATGGCAATTGCCATGGCGAGACAGGGTGGCATTGGAATCATTCATAAAAATATGTCCATCGAAGCACAGGCTGAGGAAGTAGATAAGGTAAAACGTTCTGAGAACGGTGTTATTACAGATCCATTCTTTTTATCCGCAGACCATACACTGGAAGATGCCAATAATCTGATGGCAAAATTCCGTATCTCTGGTGTTCCAATTACAGAAGGTAAGAAACTTGTTGGCATCATTACCAACCGTGACCTGAAGTTTGAAACTGATTTTACAAAGAAGATCAGAGAATGCATGACTTCTGAGGGACTGATTACAGCCAAAGAAGGAATCACACTTGAAGAGGCAAAGAAGATTCTTGCCAAATCCCGAAAAGAGAAATTACCCATTGTAGATGATGATTTTAATTTAAAAGGTCTGATCACAATCAAAGATATTGAGAAACAGATCAAATATCCTCTGGCAGCCAAAGATGCACAGGGACGTCTTCTCTGTGGTGCTGCAGTAGGTATCACATCAAATGTTCTTGCACGTGTTGAAGCACTTGTAAAAGCAAACGTAGATGTTATTGTTATTGATTCAGCACATGGACATTCAGAGAACATTCTCCGTGCAGTACGTCAGATTAAAGACGCATATCCGGATCTGCAGGTTATCGCAGGTAACGTTGCAACAGGAGCTGCTACAAAGGCTCTGATTGACGCTGGTGTTGATGCAGTTAAGGTTGGTATCGGACCTGGATCTATCTGTACAACACGTGTTGTAGCTGGTATTGGTGTTCCACAGATCACTGCTGTTATGGATTGTTATGAAGTAGCAAACCGTTACGGAATTCCGATTATTGCAGATGGTGGTATCAAATATTCCGGAGATATTACCAAGGCCATTGCAGCCGGTGCAAATGTCTGCATGATGGGAAGCATCTTCGCCGGATGTGATGAAAGCCCGGGAACATTCGAACTGTATCAGGGACGTAAATACAAAGTATACCGTGGCATGGGATCCATTGCAGCTATGGAGAATGGAAGCAAAGACCGTTACTTCCAGCAGGATGCGAAGAAACTTGTTCCGGAAGGTGTTGAAGGACGTGTTGCATACAAAGGACATGTGGAAGACACTGTATTCCAGTTGATGGGCGGTCTTCGTTCCGGTATGGGATATTGTGGCGCAGAAACAATTGAGAAGCTTAAGACAACAGGACGATTTATTAAGATTTCTGCTGCTTCTCTGAAAGAGTCTCATCCGCATGATATCCATATCACAAAAGAAGCACCGAACTATAGCGTAGACGAATAAAGTAACTGAATAAAAAATATTTAGCTGATGTATTTATTTTTGTTCTTGCTAAATGAAATAAGATAGTATATTATGATTACAACGACTGCATGACTGGCGGAAGTAGGATGAACTACAGGGAGTGCAGTAAGTGAACGTGCCGACCGCCTGGGCAGCCTGGAAACAGACTACCCAGGCGGTCGCTTTACTTTATCACACTAAAGGAGAATGATCATGGAAAAAATTTCACTGGAAAATGAACTGAAAAACAATTCTTATCCGGGCAGAGGAATCATTATCGGACGTTCTGCAGACGGAACAAAGGCAGTTACCGCATACTTCATCATGGGAAGAAGTGAGAACAGTAGAAACCGTGTATTTGTTACAGATGGTGAGGGAATTCGTACACAGGCATTTGATCCTTCAAAACTGACAGATCCGAGCCTGATCATTTATGCTCCGGTACGTGTTCTTGGAAATAAGACAATTGTGACAAATGGTGATCAGACAGATACGATTTATGAAGGATTGGATAAACAGCTGACTTTTGAGCAGTCCTTAAGATCACGTGAATTTGAGCCGGACGGACCGAACTACACACCAAGAATTTCCGGTGTGATGCATATCGAGAATGGAAATTACAGCTATGCGATGTCTATTCTGAAGAGTGATAACGGTAATCCGGATTCTTGTCTGAGATATACATATGCTTACGAAAAAGCAGTTCCGGGAGAGGGACGTTTCATTCATACCTATAAATGTGATGGTAATCCGTTACCAAGCTTTGAGGGTGAACCAAAGTTGGTCGATATCCCGGATGATATGGATGCATTCACAGAACTTCTCTGGAACAGTTTGAATGCAGATAACAAAGTTTCTTTGTTTGTACGCTATATTGATATTGCAACAGGAACATATAATACAAAAATCGTAAATAAAAATCAGTAAGGAGAGTACAGAGATGAAAGAATTACAGTTAAAATACGGATGTAACCCAAATCAGAAACCTTCCAGAATCTATATGGAAGAAGGACAGGATCTTCCAATCAAGGTACTTTCCGGCAAACCGGGCTATATCAATTTTCTGGATGCATTTAACGGCTGGCAGCTGGTTCGTGATCTTAAGAAAGCAACAGGACTTCCGGCAGCAACTTCTTTCAAACATGTTTCTCCTGCAGGAGCTGCAGTAGGACTTCCGCTTACAGAGACACTGGCAAAGATCTATTGGGTAGATGACATGAACTGGAAAGAATTTTCCCCACTGGCATGTGCATATGCGAGAGCTAGAGGAGCAGACAGAATGTCTTCTTTTGGCGATTTTATTTCTCTTTCAGATGTATGTGACAAAGATACTGCGATGCTGATTAAAAGGGAAGTTTCAGATGGTGTGATCGCACCTGGATATACAGAGGAAGCACTGGAGATTCTGAAACAGAAGAAAAAAGGAAATTATAATGTGATTGAGATCGATCCAGATTATGTACCGGCTCCACTGGAACATAAGCAGGTATTTGGTGTGACATTTGAACAGGGACGCCAGGAACTTGCAATCGATGATGCGTTGATTTCCAATATCGTGACAGAAAACAAAGAACTTACAGAAGAAGCAAAGAGAGATCTGAAGGTATCTCTGATCATTCTGAAATATACACAGTCCAATTCGGTATGCTTTGTTAAAGATGGTCAGGCCATTGGTGTTGGAGCAGGACAGCAGTCACGTGTACATTGTACAAGACTTGCCGGACAGAAAGCAGACAACTGGTTTTTACGTCAGAGCCCGAAGGTACTGAATCTTCCGTTTAAAGACACGATCAGCCGTGCAGAGAGAGATAATGCAATTGATGTTTACATCGGAGAAGAGTACATGGATGTATTGGCTGACGGTGCATGGGAAAATGTATTTACAGAAAAGCCGGAAGTATTCACAAGAGAAGAGAAGCGAGCATGGCTGGATCAGCTTACAGATGTGACACTTGGTTCGGATGCATTCTTCCCGTTCAGTGACAATATTGAGAGAGCACATAAGAGCGGCGTGAAGTTTATTGCTCAGCCAGGTGGTTCCGTGCGAGACGATGCGGTAATCGAAACCTGTAATAAATATGGAATAGTTATGGCATTTACCGGAATTCGTTTATTCCATCACTGATTATGATGAGTCAATATTAAACATAAAATTAATTTGCAGGAAATGCCGAAAAAGAGAGGAAAAAGCTTCCTCTCTTTTTTAGAACATGATATGCTATGTTTAGCAGCAGGAAAAAGGAGGAGAAGATGAAGAATTTTTTACCTCTGAAGAAACATTACCTGATGCTGGGACAGTCGGAGGGAAATGCTTCGGCTATATTATTGAAAGTCCGAAGCATTTCTTTGTGCTATGAAAAAAATAGCAACAAAAAACCGGACATAACAGTCCGGAAAATAAAAAGAGCGATAGACGGGGCTCGAACCCGCGGTCTCGACCTTGGCAAGGTCGCGCGTTACCAACTACGCCACTATCGCAAATGTCTTGTGAAGAAGTGCGTTCCTCATCGACAAGACATATAATACCAGATATAATTGTAGTTGTCAAATGTTTTTTCGAAAAAATTTGAAAAATTTATAAAAAACATTTTGTACGAATCAAGTGATTTAGGAATGATAGTAACGAAGTACATGTTCCGGATAATACTGATCTCCATAGTCCCATGGACCGGCCGTGTCGTATAGAGGATCTTCTTTGGAACGCTCGGTTTCTCCGCTTGCTATTTCGGCAAAAGCTTTTGAACTTTCCTCAGACCAGGAGGTGATGCCATTTTTTTCCAGATAGTTAAAATAGACATCTGCTCCAAAATTGTATCCCTGAAGAGCAAGTTTGATGTTGGCAATATCATTCGGTCCTGTAACATCTGCTTTGGTCATAGAATATTTCAGTTCCTGAATTCCGCAGGCAATAGAATAATCTACATCTGTGATGCCGTTTGGAGTCTGAGGATATTGTGTGTTATATGCACCTTCAGAGGATTGCATAACGTCTGTTCCCTGACCGGAGCTTTCCTGCATCATAAGAGCCAGAATAAGATCTACATATGCAGACATATCGTATTTTGCAGCAACTTGTTCTACATCGCTGCGATAAGATTCGCAAGCAGAGTTGATCATATGAGTCTGTCTGGAAGTACGGAGTGGTCGTAAAATAAGAAAGGACAGAGACAGGATTATGATAAGAAACAGTATGAAGCAGAGAAACTGTTTTTGTCGGCGAATCTGATGCCGGCGTTTTATGAGACGCGCTTTTTTGGTAAGGTGCACGCTGTTTGGGTGTTTTTTATGTTTGATCTTTTGTGTCTTCTTCATAGGTATTATTGTAATCGGTAAAGCTGCTTTTGAAAAGAAAGAAATTCTAAGGATTTTCTTAAAATTTCGTGAAAAAACTGTGTAAATTTGAAATCATGCGTTTCATGTGCTAAAATAAGCCAGAGTAAGAGATGGGGAAACGTAATGTTATAGAGATGAGGTGAAAACCTGTGAAAAAAAAGGTATGTGCAGTTTTACTGGGGACTGCTTTGACATGTCATGTACCGCTGGTGTATGGTGCGGTACAGGATTATCAGGCAGTTACGGAAGCTGATAAGGAAGACAATAAAATTTTTCAGGCATTTTCAACAGAGGATGGAAGCGGCAATTCAGTTAATGTTGCAGCTATACAGGATACCGTGTATGTTGCAGCCAAAAATGCCGGGATCTATTCAAAACCAGGCGAATCCAGCGAAAAAATGGGGGACGTTGCATTGGGCGATACATTGGAGAGAAGTGCAGTCTGTGATAATGGATGGAGCAAAGTATCCTGTGAAGTAAATGAAAGCAAAGTTATTGGATACATTCAGAATCAGATGCTCAGTGATACGGATCAGATTCAGCCTGCAGATAAAGATGTTGAAGTAAAAAGTGATGCTACGGTACTGGATTATCCAAGCAGGAAAGATGGGGAAGAAGTAGGGGAAGTTCTTCAGCTGGATGAAGTGAAACAGACGGGAACAGTTAATGGAGTATGGAGCCGGATTACTTATCAGAATGATGATGGAACAGAGGCAGAAGGTTATATTCCAACAAGCTGTCTGGACCTTCCGGATGCGGTGACAGAAGAAGCAGATACAATTGATAAGGATAAAGATGCGGGAACACTCCATGAAGGCAGTGGAGAGGGCGTATTTGCAGATGCACTGGAGGATGTGGACCCAGGTGTTTCAGTAGAAAACGGAGTTCAGATCGGAACACCGGTTGCGGCATCTTCAGACGCAAATCTGCAGGATCTAGGCGTATTTAAGATTACACATTACTGTCCGTGCAGTATCTGTTGCGGACCATATTCCAATGGAATTACATCGACTGGCGTAACGGCAACTACCAATCATACGATTGCAGTAGATCCATCTGTGATTCCGTATGGAAGCAAAGTAGTGATCAACGGACAGGTTTATGTTGCAGAGGACTGTGGTGGTGCAATCAAGAAAAATCGTATCGATATTTATGTTGCAACGCATGCTGAGGGCGAGGCTAAAGGTACATATGATACAGAAGTATATTTGATAAAATAAACAAAAGGCAGGAACCTGAAAATTCAGGATATCCTGCCTTTAATCATCTGGTGATCAGTAAAGGTAAAATCATTTATCTTGCCATGGCATAAATTTTTTCCATGTCTTTCATGTTTAACTGTTTGAAAACGCCAATGGTACGTGTATCTTCAAAACTGCATTTGAAAGCCAGTTCATGAATCTGTTCGTCGGTCAGATCCAGACCTAGTTCATGAAGGTTGGTCGGCATATGGATTGAACGGAAAAAGTCTTCCATTGCTTCTATACCGGCGAGTGCTGTATTTTCATAATCAGCAAAACATGGAATATCGAAGATGTTGGTGGCAAATTGTGCGAAACGCTCCGGATTGGCATCATAAACATAACGTGCCCAGCTTCCCCAGAGTGCAGCAAGACCAGCACCATGAGTAACATCGTAAAGTCCGCCAAGTTCGTGTTCAAGCTGATGACAGGCCCAGTCACCACCACCAGTTCCACAGCCGGTCAATCCGTTATGAGAAAGACTTCCTGCCCACATGATCTCTGCTCTTGCATTGTAGTTACCAGGTTCGTTCAGCAGGATTCGTGCATTGTAAATAACGGTCTGCATCAGGGATTCACTGATACTGTCAGTGATCTCCATGGTTTCGATGTTGACAAAATAACGTTCCATGGTATGCAGAAGAATATCTACACAGCCACTTTCGGTCTGATATTCCGGCAGAGTATAGGTGAGTCGCGGGTTCATCAGAGTGAATTTCGGGCGACAGAGGTCACTGCGAGTGCTTCCACGTTTTAACCAACCATCTTCATTTGTAATGACACAGGAACCGCTCATTTCGCTTCCGGAAGCGGCAATCGTAGGGATAGCGCCGATTGGAAGACAGGCGTTTGGAATCTCTGTTTTGAGAAAAAAATTCCAGACATCGGTCCATGGATTGGCAACACCATAGCCAATGGCTTTTGCAGAATCAATAACACTTCCACCACCGACAGCCAGAATGAAATCCACAGATTCTTTCTGACAGAGTGAGATACCTTCTCGTACTTTGGAGAGACGTGGGTTTGGGACAACTCCGCCCAAAGTGACAAAGTCGATTCCTGCTTCAGTGAGACACTTACTGATTTCGTGAATCAGACCGGATTTTACAGCACTTTCGCTGCCATAATGAATCAGTACTTTGTGGCAGTTATAATCTTTTAATAATTCACCAATTTTTAGATGTGTATCTTTTCCAAAAATCACCTTTGTGGGTGTGTAATATTCAAAACTTCTCATGATGATTAAACTCCTTGTTTATAATCAAACATAACATAGTAAAAATATATCATAATTGTAACAAAAATTACAGAAAAAACAGTAAAAAAATTAAGAAAACAGCAAAAACTATGTATCAAAAAAGTTATATAAGACAAATTCTCTTGAGAAAATAACAATAGTCCAGTATAATAGAAAGAGAAAAATGGAAGAATAAAAGCTGAAATTTTCAAAAGAATGGTGTATATTATAAAGCAATGGGAAATTCAGGTGATAAAATGGAAAATATAATTATTATCGGAGCAGGTCCGGCAGGCATATCTGCGGCACTGTATGCTGCCAGAGGTAATTTAACCCCACTGTTGCTCAACAATGGAATCGGAGCACTGGCAAAAGCAGAAAAAATTGAAAATTATTATGGTCTGGAACGACCACTCTCAGGAGAAGAACTTTATGAGAGAGGAGTTGCACAGGCAAAGGCTCTGGGCATTCGCATAATTGATGCACAGGTGCTTGGAATTAATGGATTTGATACATTTACAGTCCAGACGACTGCTGGAAACTTTGATACAGTAAGTGTGATTCTGGCAACAGGCGGAAAGCGGTCTGCACCGAATATTCCGGGAATTCGGGAATTTGAAGGCAAGGGTGTCAGTTACTGTGCGATCTGTGATGCGTTTTTCTACAGAAACCGCGATGTGGCGGTAATTGGAAACAGTGATTTTGCACTTCATGAGGCGGAAGAACTGCGAAATGTAACTTCATCAGTGACAATATATACAAATGGCAGAGAACCGGAGTTTTCAAGAGAACATCCGATTGCAGTGAACACAATGAAAATTCAGGCAATCGAGGGTGGAGATACCGTTTCGGGTATTCGGATGGAACATGATGTTGCTTCAATGGAAAATGAAGACAGGGAATCATTTTATCCGGCAGACGGGGTGTTTGTGGCACTGGGGACTGCCGGCAGTACTGAGATCGCACGACAGATGGGCGCGGAACTGACAGATAAAGGAAATGTCAGAGTCAATTCTGAGATGGAGACAACGATTCCGGGTCTGTTTGCGGCGGGGGACTGTACAGGCGGACTCCTGCAGGTATCCAAGGCAGTCTATGAGGGAAGTATGGCGGGAATCAATGCTGGTAAATATGTTCGTCAGAGAAAAAAGGCAGCAGACTGAAAAATAACAAAATGAATAAAATATCAAAGTAAAAATACTGAATAATAGTATATACAGAAAAGGAGAATTAGTATGGCAAAAACAATTACATCACAAAATTTTGAAGAAGAAGTTTTAAAATCAGAAAAACCAATCCTGCTTGATTTCTGGGCAACCTGGTGCGGACCTTGCATGCGTCAGGGTCCAATCGTGGAAGCACTGGCAGAAGAAGGTTATAATGTAGGCAAAATCGATGTGGACCAGGAAATGGGGCTTGCACAGCAGTTTAAGGTTATGAGCATTCCGACTCTTTTGATCTTTAAAGGCGGACAGGAAGTACATCGTCTGGTTGGACTGACATCCAAAGAAGACCTTAAGAAACTTCTGGATGAATAACAGCAGGAAGGGTTTAGTATATTCATGAAAATCTTACTTGCAGCATGCAATGCAAAATATATTCATTCAAATCTGGCTGTGTATGATTTGAAAGCATATTCATCTGATTATGATGAGCATGTGATCCTTAGGGAGTATACGATCAACCAGCCAAAGGATGAGATACTGAAAGATATTTACAGCAGTGGAGCAGACGTTGTCTGCTTCTCCTGCTATATCTGGAATATTTCTTTTGTACGGGAACTGATTCGTGATCTTGTTAAGATACTTCCAAAAACAGCTTTTTGGGCAGGCGGTCCGGAGGTCTCTTACGATGCTGAAAAATTCCTGACAGAAATGCCGGAGATGACCGGAGTTATGGTAGGAGAAGGCGAAAAAACATTTCATGATCTTCTGGAATTTTACATAGATGGGAAAGACAGCCTTGAAGAAATTTCGGGAATTGCATACAGAACTGGTGATAAGATCATTCATAACGGCTGGCGGGAACTGATGGATTTAAGTGCAATTCCATTTGTTTATGAGCATCTGGAGAAATTTGAGAACAGAATCATTTATTATGAGAGCAGCAGGGGATGCCCGTTTTCCTGTAGCTACTGTTTGTCTTCCATAGATAAGAAACTTCGTTTCCGGGATTTGAAACTGGTCAAAAAAGAATTGCAGTTTTTCCTGGATCACAGAGTTCCACAGGTGAAATTTGTGGACCGTACTTTTAACTGTAAACATGAACATGCTATGACAATCTGGAAATATATTCTGGAACATGATAATGGTGTGACAAACTTTCACTTTGAAATTTCCGCAGATCTCCTTCGAGAGGAAGAGATGGAGCTGATGTCACAGATGCGCCCTGGACTGATTCAGCTGGAAATCGGTGTGCAGTCAACGAATCCGGAGACGATTCGGGCTATTCACCGACATATGGATCTGAAAAAACTGGAACATTGTGTAAACAGAGTTCACAGTTTCCGAAATATCCATCAGCACCTGGATCTGATTGCAGGGCTTCCGTATGAGGATTATGATATTTTTCATCAATCATTTAATGATGTATACCAGATGAAACCGGATCAGCTTCAGCTTGGATTCCTAAAAGTTCTGAAAGGCTCGCTGATGCAGAAAGAGGCCGAAGGATACGGAATCGTATATAAAGAAAAAGAACCATATGAAGTGCTTTCTACGAACTGGCTTACCTATGGAGAAGTTCTAAAATTAAAAATGGTGGAAAGTATGGTAGAAGTGTATTATAATAGTGGTCAGTTTTGGCATACACTGGAATATTTGGTACCGCTTGAAAAGGATGCTTTTACTTTTTACGAGAAACTGGGTTCTTTTTATGAGAAAAAAGGTTACAGTGAGATCTCGCATTCCAGGATGCGGCGTTATGAGATACTTTTGGAATATCTGAAAGAAGAAACAGATGTTCCGGCAGAAGTGGCTGCACAGAAAATGTTGTATGATCTTTACCTGAGAGAAAAACTTAAGAAGCGCCCTGTATTTGCTCCGGATCAGAAACAGTATGAGACAGCAGTATGGAACTACCGGAAGAATAACCAGGTTTCCAAAACAGCACATATTGAAGTGTTTGAGAATGGAACGGTGATTCTGTTTGATTATGAAAAACGTGATCCATTGTCGAAGAATGCATATACAGAGGTTATTCAGTTATAAATGGCTGAGTGGAAAAAGTTGATTATATCAGATGTGAGATGACTCCCACCTCTGCAGGTGGCGAGCAATAAAAATGCCGAGGCATTCTTGAAAATAGGAGAGGTGAGGACGAAGATGGGAATATTTGACCCGAAAAAAAGAAAAATTATTACAGCGGTGATCGCAGTGATACTGGTTCTTGCGATGGTTGTACCAAGTGTTCTTTCTATTTTATTATAAAAGGAGAACTGGAAATTAGAACACTGGAGGAAGAGTATGAAACTAGGACAGCAGGCGTTAGAAGCACTGCAGGCGGAAATTACAGGAAAAATATATCCGGGAGATGACCTGGTGGTGGCAGGAGAGACAGGTATATCAGGTACGTTGGAACTGATCTGCCGGGAGTGGGATAAGCTCAGAACATATTTTTCAGAGAGTTTTCTCCGTATGGGGGTGGAAACACTGAAAAATTGTATGATTTCAGAAGAAGATGTATTTTGGAAAGAAGCTGGGTTTTCTGCATTGTATTTTACAGAGAACGGTGGAATTTTAAGTGGTCTGTGGAAAATGGCAGAAGCTTCTGGAGTTGGTATGGATGTAGATCTTCGCAGAATTCCAATCCGGCAGGAGACGATAGAAGTCTGTGAACGGCTGGATGTGGATCCGTATAAACTGGAGGCGAAGGGATCTGTGCTGATTGGCACTGCGCAGGGAGATGCACTGGTGCGGGAATTAGAGGCACATGGAATCCATGCAGCTGTGATTGGATATGCAGACAGTGGAAACGACCGTCTGCTTCACAGTGGAGAAATTACCAGATATCTGGAACGTCCGAGACTCCATTTGACGGAAATTATACCTGGAAAGGACAGAAAAGATGGCAAAGCTTAATATTGTACTGCTGGAACCTGAAATTCCGGCAAATACAGGAAATATAGGAAGAACATGTGTTGCAACAGATACGAAACTACATCTGATCGAGCCTCTGGGATTCAGTCTCAGTGAGAAGGCACTCAAAAGAGCTGGTATGGATTACTGGAAAGATCTGGATGTAACGACATATCTGGACTACGAAGATTTTCTGGAAAAGAATCCAAATGCGAAAATTTATTATGCAACAACGAAGGCGTTGAAGACTTATACAGATGTGCAATACGAGGAAGATTGTTATATTATGTTTGGCAAGGAAAGTGCCGGAATCCCGGAAGAAATCCTGATGGATCATAAAGATAACTGCGTACGGATCCCAATGATCAATGAGATCCGTTCACTGAATCTGAGTAATTCAGTGGCAATCGTGCTTTATGAGGCACTGCGGCAGAATCATTTTGATCATATGCAGCTTCAGGGACAGCTTCATAACCATACGTGGGAATAAGAAAAAATATAAACGATAAAAGGCAAAGTGGATGAATTCTCTACTTTGCCTTTTCTAATGTAAAAATAAATTCTGTTCCAACACCCTCTGTACTGATCACATTGATGTGTTGTCCATGTGCATGAAGAATCTCTTTGACGATTGCCAGACCAAGGCCGGTTCCTTTTTGATCCTTGCCTCGGGATCGGTCAATCTTATAAAATCGTTCCCAGATCTTCTGGAGACTTGCCTTTGGAATTCCAATGCCATGATCTTTGACAGAAACAAAGATCTTGCCGTTTTTTTCGGTAGTCTCAAGTGTAATCGTGGAATTGTCCGGGCTGAATTTGATCGCGTTGCTCAAAAGGTTATACAGCACCTGTTGGATCTGTTCCATATCTGCCTGTGCCATCAGTTCCTTTCCGGATAAAATCAGTTCCAGAAGAATATTGCGACTGGTACAGGAGCCTTCAAAGGATGCAGCTGTCGCTTTGATCACACTGTTGATATCAAAGGGCTGGATATGAAGCATACGTTTCTGGATATCCAGTTCATTCAGAGTCAGAAGTCCGCGGGTAAGTTTTTCCAGACGTTCTGCTTCGTATGAAATAATCTTTAAATATTTTTCCTGCATTTCCACTGGAATCGTTCCGTCGATCATCGCTTCCACGTAACCTTTGATCGAAGTAAGCGGTGAACGGAAATCATGTGAAATATTGGAAATAAACTGTCGTTGGTATTCACCGTTACGATTTAGTTTATCAGCCATATAATTCAGATTCTTGGCAAGATATCCCAGCTCATTTTCTGAATCGACAGGAATCTGGTAGGAGAGATTTCCGTTTGCAAATTCTGAAGCTCCCTTTGTGATTTCCTGAAATGGCCTGCGTATACAGCGGATATACCAGAAAAACAGCAAAGCTACACCGAGATAAGTGAGAATATACAAAATCTGAATGATCCAGAGCAGAGTGCTGCGGTTCTGATACAAGTCACTCATCAGATAATGAATGGCAACGTATCCCCGCGTTGTCATATCCTCGGTGATTGGTGCAATCGTGCTGAGATGTATCTCGGGAAAATATCCGTAGAAATCACCAATCTGATAATAATTGCTGTCCCAGGAGGCTGGGTTGAAGCCTTCTAAGTTAATTGGATTATCCGGTGAGATATCTTTGCGTGTACTGAGGATGATCTGTCCGTTGCTGTTGATGATCCAGATGATCGTATCAGGATAGTTTGCAGCAAGGGAAAGATTGTTCCGAATCTCCTCCATATTAGAAGAAGTGATGTTGTGACTGACCAGATTATTTTCTGCAATGCGGTGAGCTGTCTGGTACATATCTGCACTTATGGATTTTTCCAGGCGATTTTCTAACAGGTGAGAACCGACATATGTTACCAGCAAAAAACCAAGGACACCAAGCAGTATATATGTGGTAAAAAACACCGTTGTCAGTTTCTTTTTCATTTGTTTTTGACCTCAAACTTGTATCCGATACCCCATACAGTAGAGAGGCTCCACTGAGGATGGTCTTTAATTTTTTCGCGCAGCCTTTTAATGTGGACATCTACGGTACGAGTGTCACCGATATATTCATATCCCCATATATGATCCAGTAATTGTTCGCGGGTAAATACCTGGTTTGGAGATGCGGCCAGAAAATAGAGAAGCTCCAGTTCTTTTGGCGGCATATCAATTTGTTTTCCCATATATGTGACAGAGTAATTTGTCAGATTGATTGTCAGATCTGGAAAGCTGACACATTTTTCATCCGGATTGCTAGCAGGCTGACGTACTTTGAATCGACGCAGGACTGCACGCACACGGGCAACCAGTTCTTTGGTATCAAACGGTTTGATAATATAGTCATCTGCCCCCAGTTCAAGACCAAGTACTTTATCGAAGGTTTCGCCTTTGGCAGAAAGCATGATGATCGGCACATCAGATGTGTGACGGATCTCTCGGCAGACCTGATAGCCGTCAATGCCAGGAAGCATCAGATCCAGGAGGATCAGATCTGGCTGAAAAGAAGCAAAGTCTTTCAGAGCCTGTTCACCGTCATTTACAATTCTGGTTTCAAAACATTCTTTTGTGAGATATAAAGAAATCAGTTCAGCAATGTTGTTGTCGTCATCTACGATTAAGATTTTCTGTTTTGTTACCATGGTATTCGCCTTTCACTTATTTTTTGAATTCTACAATTGTTACACCTGCATCACCCTCGCCGAATTCACCGAGACGATAAGAGGCTACATGTTTCTGGCGCTTCAGGTAATTGTGAACGCCTTTGCGGAGTGCACCGGTTCCCTTGCCGTGAACGATTCGTACAGTTTTTAGATGCGCAATATAAGCATCATCTAGGTATTTGTCCAGTTCCGCAACTGCTTCATCGACTGTTTTTCCAAGAAGATTAATTTCCGTAGAGACACTGGCTGATTTGGACATACGGATTTTTCCGGCCCCGGTCTTGGAAAGAGACGGAGTGGTGATCACTGGTTCATCAATCAGCTCCAGATCAGAAATATGGACTTTGGAACGAATGATTCCCATCTGAACAAACAGATAACCTTTAGAATCCGGGCGGGTACTTACTGTACCTTTGAGATTCATGCTGAGAACACGGACAGTATCGCCCAGGTGGATATCTTTTGCTGTGAGCACTTTCTTTGGTTTCTTTTTGGGGGTTGGCTGAGCCATTTTCTGTTCTGCTTTGTTGAGACGTTGGCGAAGCTGCTGACGTTCACGTTCAACAGCGGCGGTGTCTACATATTCATTATGGAATTTATGGAAAAGCTTCATAGTCTGGTCAGCGTAATCCTTAGCATCCTGAAGAACTTTATGTGCCTCTTCGTTTGCCTGACGGATGATACGCTCTTTCTGAACATCCAGTTTTTCCTGTTTGTTTTCCAGCTGTTTCTTAAGCGTTTCAATTTCCAATTTGTACTGTGCAATCTCTGTGCGCTCGTTCTCAATTGTGATACGACTTTCTTCCAGCGAGGTCAGTACGTCTTCAAAAGATTCATCTTGTTCATTGATCTGTTCGCGTGCCTTTTCAATGATGGATTCAGGGATTCCGAGTTTGGAAGAAATTGCAAAGGCATTACTTTTTCCAGGAATACCGATCAGCAGGCGATAAGTCGGACTCAATGTTTCTACATCAAATTCGCAGCAGGCATTTTCGATACCGGAAGCGGAAAGGGCAAAAACTTTCAGTTCACTGTAATGAGTAGTTGCCATGGTGCGGATTCCGCGTTCATGCAGATAAGAGAGAATCGAGATGGCCAGTGCAGCACCCTCCGTCGGGTCAGTTCCGGAGCAGAGCTCGTCAAACAGAACCAGGGAATGACGGTCTGCTTTTCCAAGAAAAGAGACGATATTTGTCATGTGGGAAGAAAAGGTACTTAATGACTGTTCAATACTCTGCTCATCACCGATGTCAGCATAAACTTCGTGGAAGAGAGCAAGTTCACTGCGGTCCAGAGTTGGAATGTGAAGACCGGATTGTCCCATGAGAGTGAGCAGACCGACTGTCTTCAGGGAAACAGTCTTGCCGCCGGTGTTTGGACCGGTGATAACAAGCAGATCAAATTCATCACCCAGACGGATATCGATTGGAACGACTTTTTTCTTGTTGATCAGGGGATGACGTGCTTTTTTGAGGTTGATGCGTCCTTCATCATTAAAGACAGGTTCGCTTGCATTCATTTCCATCGCAAGCGTTGCTCTTGCAAAAATAAAGTCCAACTGAACCATCAGTTCAAGATTGAGTGAAATTGCTTCCTGTTCAGTAGCAATCTGTTGGCTGAGATCAGCCAGAATCACTTCGATTTCTTTCTGCTCCTGAAGTTCCAGTTCGCGCATGTCATTGTTTAACTTGACTACGGACATTGGTTCGATAAAAAGTGTAGAGCCGGTAGAAGACTGATCGTGGATCATACCGGGAACCTGCCCTTTGTATTCGGCTTTGACAGGAATGCAATATCTGCCATTTCGCATAGTGATGACAGAGTCCTGTAGATAGGTGCGGGCACTGCCGTTTACCAGCCCTGCAAGCTGTGTATGGATACGATCGTTGGTGATCTTCATGTTTCTGCGGATCTGGCGGAGAGCAGGGCTTGCATCATCGCTGATTTCCTCCTCGGAGAGAATGCATCTGCGGATTTCTGTGGACAAAGGTGTGAGTGGAGAAAGTCCATCAAACATGCTGTCCAGAGAGTCACCAGGAAGATCGTTACGTTCTTTACGAGAGTAAGTTTTGACTCTGGAAGTGTTTTCAAGAAGTCCGCAGACTGCCAGAATTTCCTGAATACTAAGAGCACTGCCGATTTCCAGACGTTTCAGAGAACCACGGATATCTTTGACATTTCCAAAAGAAATGGATCCTTTTTGGAATAGTCTTGTCAAAGCATCTTTTGTCTGTACCTGCATCAGGCGAATCGTTTCCAGATCTGTAGATGGTTCCAGGTTTTTACAGAGCTGTTTTCCCATATAAGAAGACGCTTTTTCTGTAAGTTTTTCTATGATTTTTGGATATTCCAATGCATTTAATGCTTTTTGATTCATAATAACTCCTCGTTGCTTAAATTGGTTTAATTCACCAGTCTTTATTCTACATGATTTTGACAGGAATGAAAAGAAAAATGTGAAATTTTGTTCATAAAATTCGGGTATGATTTCCCCTAAGTATTGTATTTACAGGGCTCGCGGGAATAGGCAGTGAGCGGGGAATGAGGGTTTTGTGACATTGTTGTGACAAATGCCGGTAACGATAAAAATGCTGTTAGATCAGTATACCGAAATATTACGGAAGATATATGGAAGTCATTTAAAGACAGTAATTTTATATGGATCCTATGCAAGGGGAGATTATAAGGCAGATTCTGATATAGATATAATGATTCTCCTGGACTTGTCAGACATGTATTATTATTCGGCTGAGTTTGTAAAATAAGAATAGCAAAAGTGAGAAGAGG
>ERZ1673722.728-NODE-728-length-39293-cov-11.006524_pt1 | contig 39293 bp, 43 predicted proteins | sample MGYA00580222_ERZ1673722 | MGnify/ENA primary metagenome ERZ1673722 (study PRJEB41218, sample SAMN15661750) | gut metagenome | host: Homo sapiens | place: Canada: London | collected 2015-08-20/2019-03-30 | study: EMG produced TPA metagenomics assembly of... | reverse complement strand
CGGCACTTCCCCCGAAGGGGGAAGCAAGACGTTACGTAGCTAACGATTTCCTTAATTTAATAGCATTCCCCTCAAGGGGAAGGTGCTCCGAAGGGGCGGATAGGGTTAGCCCCGTGGGCATGCCAGTCACTAGTCACCAGTGACTCGAGGCTACTAATCCCTAGATACTCATCCCTGCTTTCAAACTTCTAGCGGTATGAAAAAGAGCGGGGAAGATCATCTCAAGTCAACGATTTACGAAAGCGCCTTCTCGCAAAAGTACCTTATAAAACCTATCTATACTTACATGAAGAGAAAATCTAATACTATAAATGATTTTAATGTTATTTACCGTTCCAGATATCGATAAATGCAAGAAAAACCAGAGACTGCGCATTTTCATGATTAAAAAGGAAGGAGAGAAGATTGGCAAACATACATGAAATTTCTAAAAATATGAGTCAAAACCATCCTTGAACCAAAGTCGAAAGTGTGATATCCTACTACTAGACCAAAGTCTAGGCTTCGGGCTTATGGTCCAAAGGAAACAGACATGAAAAGCAAGCAGAGGAAACACGGTCACTCGAGCGGAGCTTTCATGGACGTTGACTTTGAAAAGAAGAAGCAAAATTTTTTTCAAAGGGAGATCACTATTATGAAAAAGATCCTCGCACTGGCTGCTGTAGCAGCACTCACCGCTGGCGTATCCGCTTACGCTGCAAATCCATTCTCCGATGTTACCGCTGATGACTGGGCTTATCAGGCAGTATCCGACCTGTCCGCTCAGGGCGTCGTAGAAGGCTATCCGGACGGCACCTTCAAAGGCGAAAGAAACATGACCCGTTACGAACTGGCTCAGATCGTAGCTCGCCTCATGGCTAAAGAAGACCAGCTGAACGCTGAACAGCAGGCAACCCTCGACAAGCTTGCTGGCGAATACGCTGACGAACTCGCAAACCTCGGCGTTCGCGTTTCCAACCTGGAAAAGAAAGTCGGCAACATCTACTGGTCCGGCGACGCTCGTATGCGTTATCAGGACAAAGCTGAAGCCGGCGATGCTTGGAACGGTCGTATCCGCCTGAACGTAAAAGGCCAGGTCAATGAATCCACCTACGTACAGGGTCGCTTCCTGAGCGAAATGAACTTTAAGGATGGCGAAGAATCCGATACTTCCATGGATCAGCTGTATGTAAACCACAACTTCGGCAAAAAAGTCGCAGTACGTCTCGGCCGTCAGCCGATCGTATTTGGCAACCAGGGCGGCTGGCTCATCAACCCGAACAAGGGCTATGATGGTGCACAGGCTTCCTACAACAATGGCAAACTGGCTCTCGCTACCGGCTTTGGCCAGCTGAATGGCAATGGAACTGGTCTGGCTGACAAAGACCTGTATTTTGCTCAGGGTGCTTATAACTTTGGCTTTGCTAAACTCGATGCTAACTACTTCGCTACTAAAGAATCCAACAACAACGATGAAGTTTACGGCATTGGCCTGAACGTACCGGTTCAGAAGTTCAACGTATTCGGTGAATACTGGAAGAACACCACTGCTAAAGACAACGACACCGCTTGGAACGCAGGCCTCTCCTATGGCAAAGCTGACTGGAAGAAAGTTGGCACCTGGGATCTCGCAGTAGCTTACAACGATATTGACAAAGAAATGAATTTCAGCGACGGCCTGACCGGTCTGCAGACCAATGTTATCAGCGCTTACAAAGCTGCTAATAACCTGACCTACTGGAATGCTATTGGTAACGTAACCCTTCAGAAGAACGTACAGCTGCACGCTGAATACGCATTCGCTGCTGACGCTGAAGGCGTAAATGACGAAGAAGACTCCTGGACTGTTTCCCTGAACTACAAATTCTAAAAGCTCCTATCTATGTGTCTCAAATACCTATAGTATCGGACTTATAGATAACATCGAGTAAAATTAAAAGACCCATTGGCACACGTTAGTCACACATGCCAGTGGGTCTTTTATTATGTACTTATAGCAGCTTATCAATAACCTTAGCTGCTTTCTGGTCTTCCTCCAGAACACCATGGGTATATCTATCCATCGTTATTGTTATGCTGCTGTGTCCTAAGCGTTCACTCACTGTCTTCATATTGATCCCTTTAGCTATCAATAGAGTTGCATTGGTGTGTCTTAGGTCATGGAAGCGAATATCAGATCTCAGACCCGCTTCCTTAACGATCTTCTTAAAGGTATAAGAGAATCTTCTGGTATCCATATAGCTTCCTCCTGCATTGCTGAAGATAATATCATTGTCTTCCTTTTTGATGCTCAGAAGCTCATTGAGTGTGTCAGGAGAGACACTAATGGTTCTCTTGCTCCTTTGGGTCTTTGGTTCACCAATCTTATGGAGTCCATCAATGACCTGAAGGTTCCTTTTAATAGACACAGTATTGGTCTTGAAATCAATATCAGACCAGTGGAGAGCTAAGACTTCTCCTCGTCTCAGTCCTGTCTCTAGGGTGAGCTTGATAATGTAATAGAAGGGCATAAAGGCTTTTGCAGTAGATAGAAGTGTCTTTACTTCAGCTACTGTGAGAGCCTTTATTTCTTTCTGAGGATTCTTGATAGGGTCTAATAGCTCCATAGGGTTACTAGCTATTAGCTGCTCCTTAACTGCTAACTTAAATATGCCATGGAGTACAGCCTTCAATCTAACCTTTGAAGCCTGTGACATTTGGAGCTTACTAAAGAACTCATTAAGCTCTATAAGACCTATTGCAGACACAGCCTTCTTTCCTAGGGTAGGGGAGATAAAGGTCTTTACAAGATGCTCATAAACGGCATATGAGGACTCTCTTACATTCGGCTGCTTAACTGCTAACCAATGTTTGCAAAAGAGAGCTAGGGGAGTCTCTTTGTTTATCACTAGGAGCCCTTCTTGCTTCTCATACTTTGCTTTATTGAGCTTTGAGATAACCTCAGCTTTGGTTTTTCCTGTAAAGGTCTTCCGTATACGCTTCCCTGTATCTGGGTCTTTCCCTAGGTCTAAATAGGCACGGAAGTGACCTTTACGATACTCAGTGACACTACCCTCACCTTTGGATCTTCTTTTAGCTGTCATAATGACACCTCCTCAAAAAAAAATTACAAAAATTGTGAAGTGTCAATTCATACACCCGGCGAGCCTTAAAGTCCCCCTATAGTCCCCTTAAATCACTCTTCCAGTCTCTCAGCGATTTTCCGAACGATTCGCATAGTATACTATCAGATAGCATGCTATGTATAACATGCTATGAAACGCATTATAGAATATACTTTATATAGATACCTAGGGATACGCTAGGACACGTTTAGAATAATACATTCTAATCACTTCACGCTTCAATCGTATCATATAGGGGACAATGTGTCATCCTTGTGACTATCAAAGATTTCTATAGCATAACTGATAATGAGAATCAAAAAGAACAGATAGAAAATGCTCTATCTGTTACTATATCGAATTATTTGAATATCTCTATGGTATCGAAAAGAGTCGATGAGATTTTATATTGATGTCTTTAGATACTTAATGGATGACTTTAAGAGATAATAACTATGACTTTTTCCCATAACTAAATTATGTCATCTGTTATTCTTAAATTTATCTTTATGAGTCCATATCATTCATAGCACATAATCAATGTGTCGTTTCACTATCTATGAATTGCTGCATCATTGCCCTAATCATTGCACTAGCATCTATATTATGTTTCTTACACATAGCTATAAATTTATTTTTCTGTTCTTCTGATACACGCAGCTTTATAGTAGAATTTTTGTTCTCTTTTTGCGCCTCTTCTACAGCCTTTTGAATGTTGATAGATACCATATATTTATATACCTCTTATAGGAAACAGGATGGGGATATAAATAACGTCTATATCCCCTTATAAAAACTCTTTGAGTACACAAATGTGTGAACTTATGCTAGGATATAACCATCAACGCGGGGACACAATAGTGGACACGCTGTGAAGGTTGTGAACATGGTTCACCGCCATCCAATTGCATAGCGACTAATAGAAAGCTAGCCGGAATGGGCGAACAATAAAACGCTACTAAAGTGAAATAGTACACGCTATTGTTCTAAACACTAGAGGCTACAGTCTTTTGAAGCTCTCTTGTAATTGTAAAGCGCTCTTTGAAAACTGAATATGGATAGGCGGATAGAGGGAAAAAATCTCTATTGTGCCCTTTAAGCTACTGGCAATAGCAAAAAGGGAACCATAAGCACAGCCACCAGTGCAATGATGGCTAGGGGATGGGTTCAGAAAAGACAAAGTAAACCGAAAGCACCCATGGTTAGCTACTTACTTAAAGTACGCAATAATACACACCATTGATTATAACACACAACGTCAATAGACGCATTCAGATAAATAGAGGTAACAAAAATGAACATTGTATTAAATATCGGGCTGAATGACAAAAAGACAAAGAAACAGAAAGTAAAAACAGATTATGCAATTAACATTATTGGTGAACATGTCAGAAATTGTACCATAACGCCTACTATTGGCTTCTATAAAGGGGAGCGTGAAAATTCCCTTAAAGTAGAAATCTATGGCGTAGACGCATACACCGCTATTAGCTATGCTGAACACTTTGCATTGATTTTTAATCAAGAATGCGTAGCACTGACCATAGACGACAAAACGTTTTTTGTAGACGCTTTCCCATCTAAGGCTGAATATACGGAAATGTTGGAAGAAATGGGGGTGGCATAAATGGACACATGGGAAATCAAACTTGCCCATACCATGACATTATGGGGAATGATTACACCTAAAATTGAATACCTTGTAGCCAAGTATTCTACCATGGTTGACCATGCTCGCACCTATCGGGAAATGGTTGACATTGAAAATGAATTTATCGTAACCATGCACACATATGGCGTCATTTGTGACTAATCAAGGAGGAAAACATCATGGATGTATGGAAATTAGCAAATCACAAGTATGCACAATGCGGACTGTATAGAGAATATCCGCTTATTCATGGCAAATTGCACATAGAATGGGGCTTTCTCTCCTACAATACTAGGGTAATCATCGTGAGAGGGTCTAGGGTAGTATTCACCGGCTACTATAGCACTACAACAAGTCGTCAAATGACATGGTGGCTTGCTGAATATGGGGGAAAAATCAAGGGGCTGACAAGAAATACGCTTAAACTCATGAATAAAAAAGGGCTTGCCTATGATTATAAAACAGGTGAACTCACACCATTAACCTATGACGAATTAAGAGAAATCAAGCACACAAGAGATATGGCTTTCAATTATGGCTATGGTTGGTAAGTAGTAACAGTTATGTCAAAGGGGTCTCTAGGTGGGATCCCCATCAACTCAAGGAGAATATGCAAAATGAAAAAGATGATTTATTTAGTAGCTGATGGCATTGATATGAAAGCATTTGAGAGTGAGACCAAGGCAAGGGAACGCTATGAGCATATCGTCAAGACAAAATGGGAAGACTGTATCAAGTTCTCTTGCCCTAAAAATGAGTTCTATGATGATTATCATCGCCCTCTTCGGGTAGCCTTGTTGGAACACTACACGATGATTAACGGACGTACTATCATCATGCGTCCTGTTAGCCTTGAAATGAAGGAGGACTAATTATCATGAACGCACAGGAAATCATGGATACAGTCAAGGAACTTTCTCACTCTCAGGGTCTCTATTGCAGACTCTATGAGGAACTCATGGACAATGAAGAGGCACTTAACTACCTTGTGTCTCAGAATTTCAAGGATTCACTTGATTTGATTATGTTTATTGAAGGCTAGTTAAGGGGGATCAATCATGGAATACGTCGATGAACTCAAGAGCTTTGAAGAACTGTATAACATGTTCATTTACAAGGCGGAAGCTAGTGTCTTTTTGGATACGGTCAAGAAATTGCATTTGAAAGATCAGTACATGAAATGGCTGAATGACCATTTCAAGGATACCGTACCCACCAAAAGAACCATCGAATATGTCATCACACATGCATGGGATGACTTCCGGATGCATATCCCATACCTTACCTTGTCAAGGTTCACACCTCTCATGGCTAAACTTGTTGCTTCCATGGATGACCTTGAGAAAGTCGATGAACTTAAATTCCCCATGGTCTTTAGTAGGACAGAACTTCCATCGGGGTGGGCAAGGTTCGCCAAGGAAGTCTATGACTATGCACTTCCTATCAAGGTTGAAGTGAATGCGGAAGACAAGGCATATATCATCACTGTCATGAAGGACTTCCGTGAAGTATTTGAAGAAAGAGAGGGCAAGTAAAATGCTGAAGGTAATCAATCAGGTGGATTTTGTCACCCTCTACAATAACTCATGGGGACAGGCGGTAGCAATCCTTGATGAAATCAGTCATGCAGACAAGGAATATGAACTCATGGACTTGCTTGAAGAACTGTATCCCGATGGAGCAGACGCTATAGAACTGAATGACTTACTCGCATATGATTGGGAATGGGTGTACAGCCAGATTGGAATGCTCAATGATGATGAAGAGGAGGATGACTAGCCATGTTTAATGGGATGGAAGACAAGGTAAGAGACATGTTAATTAGCAAGTTAGAAGAATACACGACTTGTCATCTGCTGAATGCAAGTGAATTAGCAGACACCCTAGTGGATGAAATTCTGTCTAAGAAACCATGGTGGTGGATTATAAATTTCTACCACGTTTATGAAAAGGACTTTCATGAAGTAGAAAAGACGTATAACGTCCCTACCATGCGAGACACTACGGACGTAGCAAGGGACGTTATCAAGTTACAAGCTGCTGATTTATTAGCAGAATGTGATACCGTGATCGACCATTGGCGAGTTTATGACTCACTTGAAGAGCACCCAGCCATGTTGAATAGGTTAGTAGCTAGTCATATCGCTATGGACTTATGCGAAGTCTAATTGAGACACGCAATAGAGAAAGAGTTATGAGACAAGGTAAGCAAATTTACCTTGTCTCTTTTTATTTCCTAAAGGAGGTCATCATGGTCACGTTAGAAGATGAATTAAAATTAGAGGATGAATACAGAAATCAAGCTAGAGAGAAGTTGAAAGAGTGTCTAGCTAAAAAAGAGTCTCAAGGGGACGCCTCTCACACCTCTATGGGTGCTGGTTTAATCAATCACATGTATTCAAATCTTGCTAGCAACATGAAAGTATGGTTAGATAGTCAGCTAGCCCCTAAACCGGGCGTCAAGCCTATGTATTATCAGTATCTCAAGTATGCTGCTAGCCAATTTGAGGAGCACGACACATTCATTTCTATCTTGTGTCTTTCTCTCTTGTCTCAAACAATCAATGATGTAATCACAATGCAGCAAAACAGGTCTATTTCTCACATTGGGGAGACCATTGGTAGACAGATTCAAGATGAAGTACATTTACAAGAGTTTCTAAACTATCTCAAGTCAGATGACTATAGGACTTACATTGAGAGTGAGAAGTTTCAAAATTGGCTTAAAGAACATGACAAGAAAATGTTTGAGTTTGCCAATATACCATTGGGGATCACTCAGGGGCTTAGGACACGAAACAGCGATTACTATCGGCGCTACTACGTTCAAGAAATTGAGAAGAAAGTCAAAGGAGCAAGTATTCCATGGTCTCCAAAAACATTTGATAAATGCAATTGGATAACATTAGGAGGCAAGTTACTGGAAGTATTACTCGCCTCTACAGACCTATTTGCTCTTCAGTCCGTTGCTCAAGGAGTTGATGAAATTTACCCAACTCAGCAATTTTTGGATATTTGGGCAGCCAATACAGACTATGCACTCATGCATGCCTATATATCATGCCCAACTATCATCCCTCCAAAGGAATGGACTGGAGTTGATAATGGGGGTTATTATGGTGAATTAGCTATTTTCAATACCCTGCTACGTCTCTATAGGTATCAAGATGGGGGCTATTATTACAAGCAGTATATGAAGAGACTCAAGTCGGCTGACATTACGTCCCCTATGAAAGCTCTGAATGCTATTCAGAAGACACCATGGAGGATTGATACAGCTGTATTGGAAGTAGCCCAAAAAGTTATCAAGTTAGGTGGAGACAGAGCTGGTCTTCCATCTACAGAGCCCTTTCCTGGTCTTCCCACGCTCCATAATCCTACGGAAAAGGAGCTGAAAGAGCATAAACACAAGGCTTTCTTACAGTATAAAAAGGAAGCTAGTCGTAAGGGAAAAATGATTAGAGTCCTTGCTAATCTCAAGACAGCAGAAAGATTCAAGGGCTATGAACGTATCTATTTTCCATGTAACCTTGATTTCAGAGGCAGGGTCTACCCTATTCCGTCCTTTAGTTTTCAAGGGGATGACCTTAACAAGGGGCTTATCCAGTTTGCAGACACACCACCGATCACAAATGAATCAAGTGAGAGGTGGTTTTTAATTGCAGGAGCAGAGTTTGCAGGGATCGACAAAGTATCTTTTGATGATGAAATCAAGTGGATTGCAGACAACAAGCAGAACATTTTAGACACAGCAGCAGACCCCATAGCCATGTTGGACTGGTGGGGGTCTCTTGATTGCCCATGGGAATTTCTTCAGTTTTGCTTTGAGTACAAAAAGATGGTAGACTATAAAGCAAGTCACAATGGGTCGATCATTGGCTGGTCCACTGGTGTCCCTGTAGCATTCGATGGGACCTGTTCTGGTCTTCAGCATTTTTCTGCTATCTTGAGAGACCCTGTAGGTGCAGAGGCAGTCAACCTTAAACCTTCAGACAAACCTCAAGATATCTATGGCAGAGTTGCTCAGGTGGTAAATCAAGTATTAGAATATGATTCAGAATATGGCACAGTAGATGAGTTTCAAGAGGACAAAAACAGACTAAAACTGGGTACAAAGACCCTAGCACAGCTCTGGTTGAACTTTGGTGTCAATCGCAAGGTTACTAAACGCTCTGTAATGACTCTTGCATATGGCTCTAAAGAGTATGGCTTTAGAGACCAAGTTCTTGAAGACACCATCAAGCCTCATATGGATGAAGGGGTCTGGACCGAAGCGAATGCTCCTCAAGCTGCTGCCTACATGGCTAAACTGATCTGGTCTTCAGTTAGAAAAGTAGTAGTCAAGGCTGTAGAGGGCATGGAATGGCTCCAGAAGGTAGCCAGAATGGTCTGCAAGAATGAGAATGTTGTCCAGTGGACTACCCCCATGGGGCTGCTGATAAACCAGCCATACCTGACAACAAAGACAAAAGTGTATAAACTACGCTTTGCTCAGACACAAAAGAGAATCTATGTGCCTTATACACTGGGGGATGTGAATGCTAGAAAGCAAGCTAATGCTATTGCACCTAACTTTATACATTCAATGGATGCTAGTCATTTGCAGTTGACAGTATGTACAGCAGCAGATAGTGGCATAGACCATTTTGCTATGATTCATGATAGCTATGGAACTACAGTTGCTCAAGCAGGGCAGCTGTTTTCTATTGTCCGCGAATGCTTTGTAAAGATGTATACAGAGCATGATGTTCTCAAAGAGTTTGCTGAAGAAGTATCTCATCTGGTGAATGAAGACTTACCTGAACCACCTTCTAAGGGAGGCTTTGATATAAATGAAGTCTTAAATAGCCTTTATGCTTTTCATTAAATGAGGCATGTAAGTAGAAAATAATTGAGACACGCAATGGTGGAAGTATAGAGATCTTAAAGAGTCTTAAAGAGCCTTATAAGATACCTATTAACTACTATCTACTACTAACTACTAAAGATATTTATTTAGATAGTTAGTGGATAGTAGCTATTAGAGATCTTATAAGGCTCTTTTTGTATTCCTAAATCTTTGGTCTGATACCATAGCCTACGGCGTGGCAACTGAGAACTATTATCAATTTATAATTGAGACATGCAATGATGAAAAGAAAGTCATCATTTTTTTGTTACAAAGGAGGTCTATATGCATTTCAAGTTACATCCAGAAGGGGTCTGCTGCAAACAGATTGAGTTCAATCTGTATCCTGTATTGACATTCAGTAGGGACGAAGTAGAGCCTGGAGAGTACATGATTACAGGCATTAGGTTTGTTGGAGGATGTCCAGGAAATCTTAGCTATCTCGCAAAGAGCTTTACAGGCTATAAGATTAGTTATCTCATCAAGAGTCTGAAAGGGCACAAATGTGGCAAGAGAGATACGTCTTGCATGGATCAGTTTAGCAAGTGTCTGGAAGAAGCTGAAAAGGTTATGAATGAAAAGGAGTGGACAGTAGATGACTGCTACTAATGAAGAGAAAGGAGCAGACGAAATGGGACAGATTGCAAGCGTTATTGACCACAATATTTCACATGCGGAGGGTGAAAAAATGGAAAAGAAAGATGAAAGATTTAAGGTAGGAGATCATGTTTGGTCACCCTATTTTGGGGCTGGTGTCGTAGATGAAATTTTCAATACTGAACTCTTTCCATATCCAGTGGCAGTACACTGGGAAAATGATGAAAACAGGGCAGCCGAACCTAACACTTGTAGCCATTACACAGTAGATGGTAAGTATTATGCGAATGACAGTGAACCTGAACGTGACATTTTCCTGATGGATGACAAGAAAGACGAAAAGACTGTAGAGCGGATGGAAGATGGACTCAACAAGAAAACAGAAGATGCCATTAACCCTTCTCATTACAAAGTCGAAGGGCTTCCTGAAGCGATTGACATTATCAATCATCTTATGAATCGGAAGAAGTACGAAGGATTTTTGTGGGGCAACATCATCAAGTACGCATATCGTTATGGTCGTAAGGGTGACAAAGCTGAGACCGCCGGAAAGATTGCGTGGTATGCAAATCAGCTTAAAGATTTAGCAGAAGAAGGGGACAGAAAATGACTCTTAGAGAACTCTTAGAGGTAGTTCCAGATAACTATCCACTTGGTCTTATGGATTCTGACCCAGATAACTATTCTATTATGGTCTTTGGCAATAAGAAAGATATCATTTTTGGATTCAGTCAGAGAACTCTCTTGATGCCTGAACAGATTAAGAACCTGAAAGTTGTAGCTATCCATCCCGGTGCTAAACCATATATTCCAGATGATACTGATATGTACGGTGATGATGCTATTGAACTACATGTGATTACTAAACTGCTGATTGAGGTGAGTACGGAATGACTAAACTTGAAGATCTTATCCCCCTGCTGGATATGTATGAAGAAGTATGCATTTATGCATCTTGTAATGAGAAGGCAATGATTTTTCATGGCATGCTCAGAGATTTTCCATTGGAGACCTATCTGGGGGCAAAGGATATGAATGTCACTTGCATGTATCCTGCCGTAGAGGAGGGGGATGAAGATAATAGTATTTCTACGGCATACCTTAACATTATTGTGGGGTGGTAACTATGACTAAGAAACAGTGCATCATGATAGCTATTATCTCATCTATCTTAACTGGGGTCTTCTTGTATTTTGTATTCTATTCCCCACGAGCATTTGTAGAATGTCTGTTCTGGTTTTTAACTGTTGCAGTCTGTTTTATATTTTTCTATGTCATGATCGCAATTATCTGGACAAATGGTGAGATTTTGCCGAACACATACCCGACTATTTATGCATTTGACCCTGACATTGAAGAAAAGATGAAGATTCAAGAAGAAATGAAGAAGGAGAAAAACAAATGATAGACAGTGGAACAAAGATTATTGATGACTTTCTGAATGTATGCAAGGTAGTACAGCCAGACTTTAAGAACAATGGAAGTATCATGGTAACCTATAAGAGGTCTTCTTTTGAACACCTTTATAAGACCATTGGAGAACTGTATGATACGCTTGTGTGCTTCAACATCCCGACAAAGTACCTCAATATTGACATTGAGTATACAAAGGTGAAGATCAAACTGGACTATAAAGCACTTAAAATTCTGTGTCCTGTTTACGATGAAGAAGAAGGAGAATAATAATAATAATGAGAATTACAAATCTTCAGGTTTACGATATGAACAATAGCATTCGTGCATCGGGCTATCCTATGAAAGCCTTTTTGGACTTTGATGCACAGCACCGTTACATTGATGATCTTGATTGGAAGCGAGCTGTTTCATTAGCAAGCAGAGAAAGCAGTGAAGGACACGATAATTTCCTTAGTGGAATTATCGTGTCTTTTGATTTGACTTGCACGATTAAGATGTGGACTGAGTTCGAGCGTTATCACTTTGCACAGATTGTCTCCAGTCAGTCTACTATGCACCGACTGACTAAGATGGAACTTGATACAGCATGTACACCGTACACAGACCCAGACATGGTAAACCGTCTGAAGTTCTTGCAGAAACGGTACAATGAAAATCCGAACACTATCAATTTCCTGACACTGCTGTACTCTTGTCCTGTTGGTCTGCACCTGACCGCCAGAGTAACGACCAACTATAGACAGCTGAAGACTATGATTAAACAGAGACACAATCATAAGCTGCCTGAGTGGAGAGACTTTTGCAAACAGATTGTGTCTCAGTGTCCGCTGGCATACAACTTTTTGGTGAAAGGAGATAAAGAACGTGAAGCTGCCAACACTGAAAATTAAAAAGCTGGTCGATTATGCAGTGATTCCTAAGCAGATGACCAAAGGCTCTGTGGGTCTTGATATCTCTGGGGCTGAAGATACCACTTTCTTTCCGCATGTAGTGACAAAAGTGTACACTGGCCTTGCTATGCAGATTCCTAAAGGGTATCATGTAGAGCTTCATATCAGAAGTTCGTGGGGGCAGAGAGGCATTAGACTTGCCAACTGCACAGGCATTATTGACTCAGATTATCGTGGGGAGATCATTCTGCTGGTCATCAATGATACCAATGATGTTTATTATGCTCCAGCAGGAGAGAGAATTGCACAGCTTATTCTGGTGAAAGACCCAGCATTTAATATTGAAGAAGTAAACAAATTGGACGAAACTGAACGTGGACAGGGCGGTTTTGGTTCTACTAATGAAAAAGGAGAGGAATAATTATTATGGCTAAAAGAGAATTTACAACTGGTGTTACCCCTAAAGGGAGTCTTCTGTTTCCGCATATCTATGAACCAGAAACCTATGAAGGCAAAGACGTAGGTTATACGGTCAACATCAAATTCGATCAGAAGGAAACGGATGCACTCATTGCAGTCATTGATGAAGAACTGGAGAAGGCGAAACATTCCATCAAACTGAAACCGGGGCAGAAGTGGTCTTCCGAACCATTCTTGGGATACAGGGAAGACAAAGATGGTGATATTGTCTTTAAGTTCAAAGCCAATTCGCACTATCAGACAAAATCTGGAGAAACCCATAAGGTGACTATCCCGGTCTTCGATGCTCATGGTAAACCGATTAAAGACCCACTGTCTATTGGCAACGGTACTATTGCTAAGGTAGCGTACACTCTCGTACCGTACTGGATCTCTAAGCTGGTCAATGGTATCAAACTTCGTTTGGATGCAGTACAGATCATTGACCTGAAAGAATATGGTCAGAAGGATGCAAAGGGCTTTGGCTTTGGTGAAGAAGAAGGCTTCTCCGCACCTGAAGAAGATGAAGATGATTCTCCGTTTACAGAAGAAGCAGCCGATGATGATGGAGAGTTCTAAATATGAAGAGGTTTTTCAGCAGGAGAGGTGGCTGGTCTAAACATGTAGACGCTACCTATAGATCTGGTCTGGAAGACAAAGTAGCAGCACAGTTGAGGGATGCAGATATTGATGCAAAGTATGAGGAGTATCAGATCCCATATGAAATTCCTGCATCACCTCATACCTATACACCTGATTTTGTCTTACCTAATGGCATTATTGTAGAGACAAAAGGTGTCTTTGATATTGAGGATCGTAAGAAACATCTCTTGATTCAGGCACAATATCCTAGCCTGGACATTAGATTTGTCTTTTCTTCCTCAAAGACACCTATCTACAAAGGGTCTAAGACAACATATGCTGCTTGGTGCAATAAGTATGGGTTTCAGTTTGCTGACAAATGGATTCCAGATAAATGGCTTAGAGAGAAAAAGAAGGACACCAAAGGATTAGTTTTGAAGAAGAAACATAATTGAGACACGCAATGATGGAGGTGAAATTTATTTGGCTTTTGTAAATTTAAAGTTTAGAAAGAGGGATGCCACTGACTACATTTACATTGTAAAAAAAGATCTGAAGAAGACGGATTTGGAGTCTCTTAGAGTGAAATGCATGAGACGTGGAGGACTTGACACAGGCTTTCATTACATCATTAGAGCAAATGGTGCAATCGAAGCTGATCGTGTTGAGTATGCTTATGCTGGTTGGTGGTTTGAACATGAGGACAAAGCTGTAGCTATTTTGATAGACACAGCAGGGGAAAAGAAAGTGACAATGGCAGCAAAGAAAGCTGTCAAAGAGATTACTGCTAAATACCCTAAAGCAGAGATTGTTGAAGTTGATAACGCTGGAGATATGGAGGATTAACTGAATGAAAGAGCATGAAGAAAGCACAGCAGTGAGAGTTCATTTACCATGTCCTGATTGTGGCTCTCATGATGCTCTTTGTGAGTATAGTGATGGACACACCTACTGCTTTTCTTGTAATACCTATCATGGAGCAGATGAGGAAAACGAACTTGTGTCTTCTACGAAGAAAATTATACCGCTAGAGGATATGAAGTTAGACTCTCTGAGAGCTAGAGGTATTACAGAAGCAACGTGCCAGGCTTACTCATATTTCAAAGCACCTTTAGGTGGAGAATGGGCACAGGTAGCAAACTATTTTGATGATGACGGAAAGATCCTTGGACAGAAACTTCGATATGCTAACAAGGTCTTTAGAGTGCGTGGAGATATTTCTACACGCTTCTATGGACAGCAGAAGTGGGCAGGTGGTGGAGGTAAGAAACTTATCATCACTGAAGGAGAGATTGACTGTCTAACTGTCTCTCAACTACAAGGAAATAAATATCCTGTTGTGTCTATCCCTTTGGGTGTTGGGTCTGCCAAAAAGGTCTTTAAGGCTAATATGGATTGGCTCAATTCCTTTGAACAGGTTATTGTTATGTTTGACATGGATGATGCAGGAAGACAGGCAGTGAAGAGTGTAGAGGGGTTACTGAAACCTAATAAACTTTTCATTGCTAACCTTCCCTGCAAAGATCCAAATGAATGCCTACTTAGTGGTAAGGGTCTGGATGTTATTAAAGCTATCTGGTCCGCAAAACCATATATGCCAGATGGAATCATCAATGGTAAAGACACATGGGATGAAGTGTCCAAAGAAGATGATAACGACACTGGCTATCCTTATCCATGGGATATTGATCTCAATAAGATGACTATGGGTATTCGTAAAGGAGAACTTACTGTACTAACAGCTGGCACTGGTGTTGGGAAAACTACCTTTGTTAGAGAGCTTGCCTATGATATGGGTGTCAATAAGAACCTGAAGGTAGGGATGCTGATGTTAGAAGAAAATGTGAAGAGGACAGTCAAAGGACTTATGTCTATAGCTGCCGGAAAAAGACTTTATATCAATAGGCAGGGTCTATCTGATGAGGACTTTAAGGCAGCTTTTGATAAGACTATGGGTACAGGCAATTATGTACTTTATGAACACTTTGGGTCTCTTGAAGGAGACAACTTGATGGATAAAATTCGATATATGGCAGTAGGTGAAAAGTGTGACTTTATCATCTTAGACCATGTATCTATTGCTGTCTCTGGTATTGAAGGGGACAACGAAAGAAAGCTGATAGATGTGCTAATGACAACGATGAGGTCTCTTGTAGAAGAAACAGGAGTTGGTCTGATTGTTATTTCACATCTTAGGAGAGTGCCAGACCAGCAGTCTCACGAAGAAGGTGGGGCTACTTCTCTATCTCAGCTTAGAGGGTCTGGGGCTATTGCACAATTAGCAGATACAGTTATTGGTCTGGAGCGAAACCAGCAAGCAGATGGTCGAAAGAAGAACCTTGTAAGGATCCGTGTCTTGAAGAATAGATGGACAGGAGAGACTGGTATTGCTGGCTATCTCTACTATGAAAGAGAAGTAGATAGATTGACAGCTGTAGATAGATTAAGTGATTTTGATGAAGATGAAAATGATGAGGACAATGATTGTCCTTTTTAACACATGGGAGGAATACATGAGTGTATCTTGGGAAGATCGTGAAGTGTCTATGGGTATCTTTAAGGCAAAGTATGCAGCCACTCCAAATGAGACACCTGAAGAATTTTGTGAAAGAGTAGCCTCTATTGTTAGACCAGAACTTCATGATTTTGTAAAAGAGAGCCTTGCAAATGGCTCTTTTTGTTTTGGTGGGAGAACCCTGTACATGGCAGGAAGACCAGAAGTTAAGGCTTCTTCTTCTAACTGCTACATTATGCCAATGCCTGAAGATGACATTGAGTCTATCTATAAGTCCAATGCAGAGATGGCTAGGATCTTCTCTCGTGGGGGTGGCGCTGGCGTAAACATTTCTAAACTGAGACCAAAGGGTGCAAAGGTTAGAAATGCAGCAGAGACCAGCACTGGAGCAATCTCTTTCCTGGAATTGTACAACACCACTGGTGACATTATCGGAGCTAGGGGGAGACGTGCAGCAGAAATGGTCTGCTTAAATTGTGACCATCCAGACATTGAAGCTCTTCTGGATCTGAAAGAAGAAGGACAGAAGCTGGCATCTATGAATATCTCTGTACTCTTTACAGATGAATTTATGGAAGCTGTTCTGACTGATAGCAAATTCAGACTCCACTTTGAATGTAAAGACACAGGGGAAGTCATTGAAAAATTCATTGATGCCAGAAAGTTCTTTAAGAGATTCTGTGCAGTCGCATGGGACATGGGAGATCCGGGGGTGATGTTTAATGACCGTATTCAGCAGCATAATTTCAATCCTAACCGTCCTTCTTACCATATTTCTACTTCCAATCCTTGTAGTGAGTTCTTGGGTCCTGATTATAGTTCTTGCAATCTTGGCAGCATCAACGTTTACAATTTTGTTAAACGTAAGTTTGAGATTGATGCATCTTTTGACTACAGGAAGTTTGCGGAAACAGTAACTAAAGCAGTTATGGCATTGAATGATGTCTTGAAGTATGGCTATGAAAAACAGCCACTTGCTGCTAACAAAAAATGTATTGATGATTGGAGACAGATTGGTCTGGGTCTTTTTGGTCTGGCAGATGCGATGGTAGCACTCAGAATCAAATATGGCTCTGAAGAGTCTGTAAAGTTTGCAGACACTCTTCTCAGCATGATGCATGATGTGGCATTGAGAGCTTCTATTGGTGAGGCTATCCGTTTCGGAAGCTATGATAAGTTCTTCCCTGGTATTCTTTCTCAGATTGATAAAGACCTTATGACCACTTCGGAGCTTGCAGAAGTATCCAGATATGGAATGGCAAATGCTTCTCTTCTGTCCATTGCTCCTACAGGGTCTATGAGTCTCTTCATGGGGAATTTCACCGGGGGTGTTGAACCGATCTTTAAGCTCTTTTATGAACGCTCTACACACAAAATGGAAAAGACTGGAGACCACTTTAGAGTCTATGCACGCTCTATTGAGGATCTTCTGAAACACTTTGGGTATCCTCTGGATATGACTGTAGAGGAAATCAAAGATGTATTTCCGTGGGTCGTAGAAGCACATGACGTGCCATGGGCTAATCGTGTGATTCTTCAGGCAACGATTCAGAAACATGTAGACAATGCTATCTCTTCTACTGTCAACCTTCCGAAAGATGCAACGGTAGATGATGTATTTAATATCTACATTGCAGCTTGGAGAAGTGGATGCAAAGGTATTACGGTCTTCAGAGATGGCTGCCGAAGAGGAAACATTCTTGGTGTTGAGGATACCGAAAAGGTTGTAAAGAAGCCTGAACCAGCACCAAAGAAACCAACGTGCAGTGGTGATGCAGATTATAGAGAATGTCCAGAGTGTCATGAAAAACTCTTTAAGGTAGAGGGACACTGTGGCTATTGTGTTGGTTGCGGTTACAGTGCATGTGGTATGTAAGTAAAGCATAAGGAGGAAATTAGATATGCTTATTTTTGATATTGAAACTGACGGTCTGTTAGATACGATGACTACAATTCACTGCATGAGCATATCTGATGGACACCATAATGTTACTGGCTATAGACCCGATGAGATTGAAGAAGGAGTAAAGAGACTTTGGAAAGCAGTGAATGACGGAGAAGGTATTTGTGGACACAATATTATCAACTTCGATATTCCTGCTATCCATAAGCTCTATCCATGGTTTGATATTCCTAGAGACAAGAGGAAGTATGTTGTAGACACATTAGTTCTGGCTAGATTGGTCTTCTCAAATATTGCTGAGTCTGACTATAGTGCTTTTCATAAGAATGAATTGCCGGGGTCTTTAATTGGATCTCATACCTTGAAAGCCTATGGTTATCGTCTTGGTGTCTATAAAGGCACATATGCTGAAGACACAGAAGATGCATGGGCAATGTTTGACGAAGATATGCTGAAGTATAATGAACAGGATGTAGTGGTCACTGAAGCTCTTTATGAGAAAGAATTAGCGAAACACTATCCTGTCGCTGCTATTGAACTGGAGCATAAAGCTCAGTGGCTCATGTTCAAACAGGAACAAAATGGGTTTCCATTTGACATTAAGGGAGCAAAGACTCTTGAAAAGACCCTTAGAGATAGAGCTGCTACTGTGTCTTCACAAATCAAAGAGCTGGCTCCTCCTATTCCGGGTAAAGTATTTATCCCTAAGAGAGACAATAAGAGACTCGGGTATAAAGCTGGAGTTCCTGTTCAGAGATACAAAGAGTTTAATCCGGGATCCAGACAGCAGATCGAATGGATCATTAGGCAGCATTATGGATATAGTCCAGAAAATGAAGAATTATATGCAGAAGATGGGAGATTGAAAATTGATGAAACGACTTTTCACTTTATGGCGAAAGACGATGCAGCACCTGAAGCAATTCGTACTTTGGCTCCTTTGTTTGAAGAACAACTAATGCTTACTAAGCGTCTGGGGCAGCTTGCAGATGGAACTCAGGCGTGGTTGAAATGCGTGAAGGGGGATGGAAAGATCCATGGAAGAGTTAATCCTAACGGTACTGTTAGTGGGCGTGCTACTCATTCTCAGCCGAATGTTACTCAGGTTCCTCACAATGCTAGTCCCTACGGCAAGGAGTGTCGTAGTCTGTTCGGAGTGCCTGAAGGATGGGTACAGGCTGGCATTGATGCTTGTGGTTTGGAGCTTAGGTGTCTGTCTCATTTCCTATACCCTTATGACTCTGGTGCATATGCTGATGAAGTAGTCCATGGTGATATTCATACAGCAAACCAAAAAGCAGCGGGTCTTCCTACAAGAGATGGAGCAAAGACGTTTATCTATGCCTTCTTGTATGGTGCTGGTGATGCTAAGATTGGCAAGATTGTAGGAGGGGACTCGGCAGATGGGAAACGACTCAAGAAGAAATTTCTGGCTGGGACTCCTGCTATTTCTTCTTTACGAAATGATATTAAGAAGTGTCTTATAGCAGAAGAGTACCATGGGAAGATCATTAAGTGGCGTAGAAAGTACCTAAAGGGTCTTGATGGAAGACACTTACATGTTAGGTCTATCCATTCAGCCCTTAACCTTCTCTTGCAGTCGGCTGGTGCTTTGGTCTGTAAGTATTGGATAGTGAGAACGGAAGAGAGGTTATTAGCTCGTGGACTTACGCATGGTTGGAATGGTGATTTTGCTCTTATGGCTTGGGTGCATGACGAGCAGCAGATCGCATGCAGAACATCGGAGATTGCAGATATTGTTATTGCAGAAGCACAATCTGCTATGAGAGACACACAAGCTCATTTTAATTTCAGAGTACAGTTGGATACCGATGGAATGAAAGGGAGGAACTGGTATGACTGTCACTAATACGAAAGGAGTATTCTATTTGAATAAATACCTTGAGACACTTTGTAAGATGATGCAGAAGCAGTACAGACTTCAGAGTGACTTTGCTAGAGAGAATGCCTTTATTATTGCAGAAGCAGCTTCTCGCGGTCATATCTCTTCTGTACTTTCTGGGACTGCTACAAATTCTTGGTATGTCACGGCAAATGGCTTTAAGCTCCTGAAGAAAGAAGGGTATTTATAATATGCTCTACATTCTTCTGGATGCTGATATGCTTTGCTTTGTGTCTTGCTCTTCAGTGGAGCGAGAGATAAATTGGGGTGAGGGTCTTTGGACTCTTCACGCCGATGCACATGAAGCAGAAGCACAGATTGATGATAGGGTCGAAGGAATTGTAACAACGATCTTGGACAAGCTGAACTATGAAGGTGAGTACAGGATCATTATGTGCATTTCAGACCCAGTAGCTAACTTTAGAAAAAAGATCTTGTCTACCTATAAGGCGAACAGAATTGGTAAGAGAAAACCTGTTTGCTATCGGGAAGTTATTGACTGGATTAAAGCTCATTATATTACAAGGATGATCCCGACCCTTGAAGCAGATGACGTAGTAGGTATCTTAGCGACTCACTTTAAGGGGCATGAAGTTCATAGCTCTGGGGATAAAGACTTTAGGTCTATCCCCGGAGTCTTCTATAATTTTCTTCAGGGGGAGCTTTATCACATCTCTGAGCGTGAAGCAGACAAATGGTTCTACACTCAGACCCTTATAGGAGACAAAGCAGACAACTATGAGGGCTGTCCGGGGATTGGGGAAAAGACAGCAGCAAAGATTTTTGACAAGGAGGGAGTATCATGGCATACCGTAGAAAGGACTTTTCTAAGAAAGGGGCTAACAAAGGAAGACGCTTTGCAGCAAGCAAGGGTCGCTCGTATTCTAAGAGACACAGAGTGGCAGAACGGAAAGCCAACTCTCTGGTCGCCATCGAAGTAGACTCTAATGATGATAAGACCCTGACCTACATTACTTCTAAGATCTACGATCAGCTGCGTGCACTGAACTCTAAACCAGCAGGGAAGTATGCTGACTATGGGTCTATTTATTATAACCTTTATTGGTTAGCAGAAGCAAAGCACTTGATTCTCTTTAAGGACAAAGAGGGTAGGAATGTAGGTGTCTTAGCTTTTGACGTTGTTACTCCATGGTATACACGTTACACCTGTCTTGATGAGATCTTTGTCTTAGCATTAGACCCGGCTTTCCATGGCTTTGGTCGTACTGCTTTGAGGTGTATGAAGAAGAAAGCTAAGGCTCTTGGTTGTACTTTGATGGAGACAGGAGCGTCCATGACAGATAAGCCTGAGTTACTTGAAAATCTCTATAAGAGACATGGAAAATGTACTTTTTCATACCCTTGCTTTGTCTGGGTGCTTCCTAATTGAGACACCTTCTATAGAGCTAATTGAGACATGCAATGATGGAGGTGTATATGGATAACATTAAGATTCCTTATGTACATGAAAATATCATTGAGTATCTTGATTCTGTGTTCTCTTTTGATACGCTGCTAGTGTCTCTGGATAAGGAGTCAGCAGAGTACAAAATTGGTTACATGAAAGGTGCTAGAGATATTATCAATCATTTAAGGGCTATTGCTGAAGAGCAGAAGGAAGGGTGAGGTGAGTGAATGTGTTTATGGAAGATACCTAAAATTTCTGTGCCTTCTGTCACTGCTAGAGAACTAACACCTTCTACTGAAGCAGCTACACCAAATTCTCCGATTTATGGAGGGTCTGATGAATGGAAGCAGAAGAGAAGAGGGGCACAGGCACTACAGATCAATAGGGGAACAAATTCAAGTAACAGAGTGAGTGTTGATGACACAGGAGGTTGGAGTATTTAATTTATGGGAAAAGTAGGTAAGGCTATTGCAAAGCCTTTTGAACACATTGGGCATGCCATTAGTAAGCATGTTATTGCTCCTATCTTTGGGGGTGGTGGTGGCTCTTCTGGTACTACTGTGGAGTATTCTGGAGGGGCAGCAGCAGCTCCGGGAGTTGATGCTCAGAATAATGACACGAATGTAGAGACGGATGCAACAAAGAGAAAGAAGAAAGCAGCAGGTAAAAAGAGTCTGATGATTAGTTCTGGATCTGATGCCTCTGGTGGGGGCACGACTGGGACTGGTTTGAACTTGTAGGTGATTTATGGCTAAAAAAGGAACAACTTTTAATCATGAAGAGACAGCAAAGTCTATTTATGAAAGGTTGTCTTCTGATCGTTCCCCATATGTGACTAGAGCAGAAGATTGTGCTACTTACACAATTCCTTCTCTCTTTCCTAAAGAGGGGTCTAATGGGTCTTCTACATTCGATACGCCATATCAGAGTATCGGAGCTAGAGGTGTAAACAATCTAGGGTCTAAACTTATGTTGGCTCTGTTCCCCCCAAACGACACTTTCTTTAGACTTACACCGGGAGAGGATGCAGAAGCGGATCTTGCAAATCAGCCTGAAATGAGAGAACAGGTGGAACAGGCTTTAGCTAATCTCGAACAGAAAGCAATTCAGTATGCAGAGACACATCAATATAGAGTGACCCTTGCGGAAGCTATTAAGGTGCTGGTCGTTACTGGCAACTGCTTGCTTTTCTTACCGCCAAAAGAAGGGGGTATGAAACTTTATAAGTTAAACTCTTATGCCCTCCAGAGAGATGCTTTAGGTAACGTTGTACAGCTTGTAGCTATGGACAAGATTGCCTTTGCAGCTCTTCCAGATGACGTAAAGACTATGGTGACTCGTGGTGGAGAAGACAAGAAGCCAGAGGATATTATTACTATCTATACCCATGTCTATCTTGAGAATGATGTTTACTATTCTTATCAGGAAGTCAATGGCGAGGTAGTGAAAGGGTCTGAACAGCAGTACCCGAAAGAGAAGACCCCTTGGATCCCTTTGCGTATGGTAAAGATGGATGGAGAGTCTTACGGTAGATCCTTTGTAGAAGAGTATCTGGGGGATCTTAGATCTCTTGAAGCTCTCTCTAAGGCTATTGTGGAAATGTCAGCAATCTGTGCTAACGTTCTCTATCTGGTCAACCCTAACGGTATCACAAGACCCTTTAAGCTCGCTAAGGCTAAATCAGGGAGCTTTGTACCGGGAAGACCAGATGATGTACAGGCACTTCAGCTTAACAAAGGTGCTGATCTTCAGGTTGCAGCTTCTACTGTGACCATGCTCTCTGATCGCTTGTCTTTTGCATTTATGCTTAACTCAGCTGTCCAGAGAAATGGTGAACGTGTAACTGCCGAAGAAATCAGATATGTGGCATCTGAGTTGGAAGACACATTGGGTGGTGTCTATTCTATCCTCTCTCAGGAACTCCAGTTACCTCTTGTAAGACGCCTTTTGGTGCAGCTTGAAGGTACTGGTCAGATTCCAGATCTTGAGGGTCTGGTAGAGCCGACCATTACTACTGGTCTGGCAGCTATTGGCAGAGGACACGATTTCAATAAGATGATGACATTCAGTCAGATTGTAAGTCAGAACCCTGAAATGGCTCAGGTTATTAACTGGACTGTTATGGCAGAGCGAATGGCTAATGGTCTTTCTATCAACACTGAAAACTTGATTAAGACCCCAGAGCAGCTACAGCAGGAACAGCAGCAGAGTCAGATGGCAGCAATGGCAGAAAAGGCAGCTCCACAAATGGCTGCTGGTATGATGCAACAAGTTAATGGTAATGAAGGAGGAACATAATGGAAGGTGAAGAACAGGTATTAAATCCTACGCCAGAGGTAGATGCTGGCACTGTAGTAGATGCAGGGAAGACAGCTGAAAAGGCAGCTATTGACACTCTTGAAGAACACAAAGGTGTCGAAATCACTGACAACGGTGAAAAGGTAGATACTGACAAAGAGCCTAAAGAAGCTGAAAAGAAACCTGAAGAGAAGACCCCAGAAGCTGAGATCAAAGAAGTTGAAGATGGGGTCAAAGAGCAGCAGAAAGCAGAACAGGATGTGAAGGCAGACCTTGAAACTAAAGGTGTCGATTATGATGCCTTGGTGAAGGAGTATGAAGACAACGGAAAACTCTCTGAGGAATCCATGAAAGCTCTTAAAGGGGCTGGCTATCCTGAAACTGTAGTCAATGCATTTATTAAAGGCTTTGAAGCACAGGTAAACGAATTTACCAATGCAGTTTATAAAATGGCTGGTGGTGAAGCAGAATATGGCAAGCTCTGCAATTTCATTAAGGGTCTTGGTGAAGCCGATGTACAGGCATTCAATGAGACTATCAACTCTGGTAGTCTGACCCAGCTTGCTGCTCTCATTAATGGCTACAAAGCACAGATGACAACTAAATATGGGACGTCTAATCGCTCTATTCTTGGTGGTGCTAATGCGGTGGAAGCACAGGGCTTTAATAGCAAAGATGCTATGATTAAAGCCATGAATGACCCACGTTACGGCAATGATATGGCATACACCGAAAAGGTTCAGCGTATGACGATGCAGTCCACATTCTTGGGCTAATTCTTAAACAATGTTTAATTTATTAAAAAGGAGTTGATTTATTAGTGGCAGACGTACTTGTCGCACAGCCCGGTCTTATTCAGGGTACTACTGATACACTGGGTGCTTATCTGAAGGTATTTGCAGGGGAAACTCTTGCAGCCTTTACTCGTGCTTCCGTAACTATGGGAAGACACATTGTTCGTACTATTTCTTCTGGTAAATCGGCACAGTTCCCGGTATTCGGTCGAGCTGATGCTGCTTACCTGAAACCGGGTAAGTCTCTTGATGATATCCGAAAGAATATCCCGACTGGTGAAAAGGTCATCGTAATTGATGGTCTTCTGGCTACCTCTCAGGTCATCCCGGATATTGATGAAGCTATGTCTCATTTTGATGTTCGCTCTGAATACACCAAACAGATGGGTGAAGCACTCGCCCTGAAGATGGATGGTTCTGTTCTGGCAGAAGCAGCTAAAATGGTCGTAGCTAACAAAGAGAACCTTACAGGTCTTGGTAAGGGTGAGATCATCACCAAACAGATTGCAGCAGCTGATATCGGTGTTACCGAAGCTGAAGGTAAAGCAATCGTACAGGCTCTTCTGGAGATCAAAGCAAAGATGTCCAACAACTACGTTCCTGAGTCTGAACGTTACGTCTTCATGACCCCAGAAGCACGCACCTCTCTGATTGCGTCCCTTGTGGCGATCAATCGAGACTATGGTGGTATTGCATCCATCACTGATGCTAACATCCTTCGTATTGCCGGTTTCGATATTATCGAATGCCCGCATCTGACCATGGGTGGTGCGGAAGCTAATGATGGTCTGCTTCAGGGTGACGGTCATGTATTCCCGACTGAATACAAAGACAAATGCAAGTTTATTGCTATGCATAAGTCCGCTGTAGGTACGGTGAAGCTCCGTGACATGAAGCTCGAACGTGCAAGACGAGCTGAACTTCAGGCTGATATGCTTGCAGCTTCCTACTCTGTAGGTCATGGCGGTCTGCGTCCAGAAGCAGCTTACATGGGCTGCATTGAAGCCTCTGTCTAATAGATAGAGACTGAGTATAGAGATATACTCAAACTAATAAAATTGGGGTCGTATGGCTAGTACCATATGACCCCTTTATGCCCCTTTAGTTCAGTGGAAGAATGTTAAAGACTTGGGTTCGATCCCCAAAGGGGGCTCCAAAACTATTATTTTTAAGAAAGGAGCTACTATGATTCTTACATCTAATAAAGCCCTAGACGCTATCAACGATATGTTAGCTGCTATTGGTGATGCTCCTGTCAATACTTTGGAAGACTCTCAGAATGTTGATGTAGAAAATGCCATTCGTGTCTTAGATAAGGTAAATAGACAGGTGCAGTCTAAAGGGTGGTCTTTCAATCAAATTGAAGACACCTATTTGAATGTTGATATTACAACTAAGAAAATTAAATGGCAGGATGATCTTCTCTATCTGGTCGGTACAGATGGTACTAAGTATATCCAGAGGGGAGACTATGTATATGACTTTAATAATCAGACAGACACCTTTGATTCTGATATTGAAGTAGAAATTATTAGACTGGTTGACTTTGATTATATGCCCCCAGTAGCTAGAGACTACATCGTGGCTAAAGCAGCTCGTATCTTCCAGACACAGATTTTGAATGATGATAGTATTGGTCAGAATCTTATGTCTCAGGAACAGGAGGCATGGGCTGCTCTTCAGGAATATGAAATGGAACTTGGAGATTACACGATGTTTAGTGTCCAGCCTGTACAGACCTTGGAGGCTAGATAATATGGCTAGGGTATCACAGACAATCAAAAATATGATTTCTGGTATCTCTCAGCAGCCAGATCTTCTTAGGCTTCCTGAACAGCTCGATCAGCAGGTCAATGGTTTCTCTACGGAGTCTTCTGGTCTTCAGAAAAGACCTCCGACCCTCTATGTAAGTGACCTAGGAGTTGCACCTACTAATCCGAAGTCTCTGGTACATATTGTAAACAGAGATGAGACAGAGAAGTATGTAATGCTCTTTGATGGGTCTTCAGCTAGGGTCTGGGATGAATATGGAAAATCCTATACTGTAAAGTATGAAGGAGATGGAAAAGCCTATATTACAGTTGATGATCCTCGAAAGTCTCTTAGACTTGTTACTATTGCTGATTATACTTTCATCGTAAACAGAGAGAAAGTAGTTAGAATGCGGAATGACTCAGTACATTATTATTGGGATGACCATGCATGTCTTGTTAATATTAAATCTGGTCAGTATGGCAGAACCTATCAGATTTTTATCAATGGGGCAGAAGTTGCATCCTTTACGACACCTAATGGCGATCAGGCAGATCAAACAAAACAGATTGATACGAACTATATTAGAGATCGTCTAGCTGATTCTGCTGCTTCTAAAGGCTGGAGTGTAGAGAAGTATAACTCATGTCTGCATCTATGGAAAGGTGATGTGGTTATCAATAATGTCAAATGTGTGGATGGCTTTAATGGTCAGGGCATGTTTGGTATTTTTCACACTGCACAAAAGTTCACGAATCTTCCTACAGAAGCAAAAGATGGATACACCGTAAAGGTCTTAGGGGACAATGGGTCTGGTTCAGATGACTATTATGTCACCTATAAGGCTTCTGAAAATGTCTGGAAGGAATGTGCAAAACCGGGTATTGCAGCTGGTTATAATAACTCTACTATGCCACATGTCATGGTCAGAAATGCAGATGGTTCTTTCACTGTTAAGCCAGCAAACTGGGAAGATAGAGACACAGGGGATGAAGACTCCAACTCTAATCCTTCTTTTGTTGACGGAAAGATCAATGATGTTTTCCTCTTTAGAAATCGTTTAGGACTCCTTAGCGGAGAAAATATCATTCTTTCCAGATCTGCTTCCTTCTTCAATTTCTGGATGGGGTCTGCTGTAGAAGTACAGGATACAGACCCGATTGATTTGGCTGTTTCCAATAATGAGGTAGACACACTTTATCACGCTGTACCATTCGCACAGGATTTGGTACTGTTTTCAGCTAATTCTCAGTTCATCTTATCTGCTGATGGGGTCTTAACACCTCAGAATGCAGCTGCTCCTCTAGCTACTCAGTTTACATCTGCTAAAGAAGTAAAACCTGTAGGGGCTGGTAGACGTATATATTTCATCGTTAAGAGAGCTGAGTTTTCCTCTATGAATGAGTATTACACCATGAATGATACACAGGGGACTAAAGATGCTCAGGATGTTTCTTCTCATATTCCTTCCTTTATTCCGAATGGTGTCTATGCACTCTGTCCTTCCAATAACGAACATATCTTATTGACACTTTCTTCTGGAAACACCTCCAGAATCTATGTCTATAAGTATCTGTTTTCTGAAGAAGCCAGAATGCAGTCTTCGTGGTCTTATTGGGAATTTAAGGGAGCTACTATTTATGGTGGAGGCTTCTTTGACTCTACCTTCTATATGCTGGTCTCCAGAGCAGGGGAACTGTTTATGGAGAAGATAATTTTCACTTATAACACCAAAGACTACAATGATGAACCTTATAGAGTCTTTTTGGATCGTAAGGCTGTGTCTGCTCCGATTGCAGAAGCAAATTATGATGATATCAATGGTAAGACACACCTCCATATTGGAAATGCTTATGGTAATCATTTATCTACAGGAGCAAAGTATGGAGTAGTCACCTCTGATGGTCATTATTATGAGTTTACTTATAATGACGTAAAGAATGATAATGTTTACATCAATCGAGACCTTAGAGGACAGAAGGTAACTTTTGGAGAACTTTTCACTTTCTATGTGCAGCTCTCTCAGCTCATGATTAAGCAGAGGACAGAAGCAGGGGTAGTAGCAGAAGAGGAAGGTAGATTACAGCTTTCCAGAATGAAAATTAACTTTTCTAAATCTGGCTACTTTGAAGTTCAGGTAAAGCATAATGATACTAGAGATGCTCATTACTACTATCATACAGCAAGGGTCTTAGGTGCAACGAATAATAAGATGAATGTTATTCCTATGGAAACTGGGTCTATGACTATTCCTATTATGGGTAAGAATGACAACGTTCAGATTTCCATTAAGACACAGGCACCTACTGCTATGTCTCTTATGGGCTACACATGGGAAGGCAATTATATTAAGAGGACAAAAAGTTTATGATAACAGTTGAAAAGGCTATAAAAGAAGATATTCTTAACTTTGTGTCTAATATCAGACCTATGGACGATGCAGAAGTAAAGATTGCATCTGGTAAGTTTGTTCATGAACAGATAGAGGATCTCATGAAACTTAGAGCAAAGTGCATTAAGTGTGATGGGGTCTTACTTGGTATTGGTGGATGGCACAAAAGGGCAGAGGATGCTAAAGGTGTCTTTGGTTGGATGCTGCTGACCAATTCAGTTGAAGATCACAAGATTGAATTTCTTAGGTGGTCTAAGAAATTCGTAAAGAAACTATTAGACGCCTATCCTTATATTACTAACATGGCTTATAAAGAAAATCAGCTCCATATAAAGTATTTGAAGTTTCTTGGAGCAAGGTTCTGGGATGCTCTTTTTAATCCTCAATTAGTGCATTTTGTTATTGAAAGGAGTTAGTTTATGTGTTGGTGGGCTATAGCAGCTCAGGTAGGTCTTCAGGCTTTGGGCATGAGGCAACAATACAGTGCTCAGGCAAAGTACCTTGAAGCTCAGGCTCAGGGGGCTACTAAAGAAATGAACTATGCCTTTCAGAATTATGAATTAGAAAGGCAAGATGCGTATGATGCAGCTGTAAATGATATTATAAAGACCAGAATTAACCAGATGCAGCTTAACTCACAGGTCCACGCTGCTATTGCTGAAGGTTATGTTGGTGGGGGTAGAACAGCAGATAGACTTATGAGAGCAGCGGATGCAGACACATCTAGGTCGGTTGCTTCTGTACAGGACAACTATCTTAGAAAGTCTAATGAAGTTGATCTCAACAAAGAGACTACATTGCTGTCTACAAAGGACTATATTGCGAACCTACAGAAACAGGGAGAGATCTCTAGGTCTCAGAAGTTTGCTGATATTCTTAACCTTGGTATGACTGCATTGTCTGGGTACAATGAGTACAAGACACAGGCAGCAGCAGCTAAGGCAAAGGGGGGTACATTTGACTTCTGGGGTTCTCATAGTCCAAATACTAAAACATCTGGGTCTTTCTTTACATACAATGCTCAGGGTCTGCCTTCTATGGCGAACTATACAAACATTTACAAGCATGGTAAGTTACGGAAGACCAATTTACTTATTTCATGATAGGAGGCTAAATGGCTAGTATAACTCAAAATGCAGTGGGTACACAAAGGCAGTTCACACGCCAGCCAGTAGCCACTTATCAGAAGTCCTTGAGAAACCTAGTAGCTTCTCAAGGCATTGTCAAAACCGGGGCTGGTGACAGACTTTATAATGCAGTCACTGGTCTTGGTGATGCAGCTATGAAATTCGCTTCCGGTGAGGAAGATAGAAAGAGAGCAAAGACTGTTGAGGTTGAACCTCTCATCAATGCAGCTACTGAAGATGATTGGAAGAAACTGTCCGCTATCGAACTTCTCAACAAGTATGGGACGTTTCAGCTGGCAGATAACCCATACGCTGTAGCTGCTATTGAACAGGCTCGTGGTAAGTATATGTCTGAGAAATTTTCTCAGCAGTATCAGCTCACAATGGCTCAAGACCCTGTTAAAGAGCCAGAGAAAGAACGTGAACGATATGATAGCGAGAAACGAAAGTTCCTTGAAGAGAACAAAAATGAATCCTATGATGTCGAACAGTTCTACAAAGGCTTCTGGGCTTCTAATCCACAAGATCTCTTAAATATCACCAATCAGAAGGTGGCGGAGAAATCTAAGAGTCTTGACATTATGCGTAGAGCTTCTGTTGAAGCAGATGCCTCTACTTATATTCGTGAAAATGCAGATAAGAAGCCAGAAGAATTTGTTGCTGGTCTTCAGCAGCTTATCAATAACTCTGTCTTAATGTCATATCAGCCCGCTGATCGAAAAGTCGCGGTTGAGAAGATCTTGGAAGAAGCAGCAAGAGAGATTGGTTCTCCATACCTTATTAGACAGTGTGCTGATCTTGTCTTTACTAATAATGAGGATGGTACAAAACCTGTTAAGGTCAAAGATAGTATTGACATGAACACATACATTCGTATGGCAGAAGACACAGCTCTTGCTAAACCAAATGAATGGACGAATAAACAGTATGAGGATATGGCTCGTTGCCAGTCTGTTGATGCTCTTGATAAGTATTGGAATGGTCTTTCTAAAGATGCTCAACATCTTCTGAAGGGGCGATATGCTGGCTTTAGATTGACACTGGTTCGGCAGGAAGAAGCTGAAAAGAAAGCTAAGATCAAAGCAAATCAGAAGTATCATGCACAGATAATGAAAGCTCAGGATGCAGATAATGCACTGCTTCGTCACCTTAATGGTCATGCAGATAATACTTATTGTACCGCAGATCAGGCGTATGGGGCAGCAACTAGAAAGCTGGCTGATGTTCAGCCGGGGGATGCAAAGACTATTGCGGGTGTCTTATACTGGTCTCCTAACTCTAGGATGCGTTCGGAGTATAAAGATGCTTTTCAGAATGCTATCTTGGGAACTTCAGCAGAGGAAATGGAAGACTCTAGCAATCCTAAGAGTGTAACAAATGCCATTCTTTTGTATGAATATAACCCAGCACTTTTTGCAGCTAACTTTGGTAAGGAGATGGCTTCTAATATTCAGGCTATCAGAGCCTTGATCGACTTCAAAGGAAGTCCTGAAGCTGGCTTCCAGTTCTTCTGTGAGGGGCGAGACAACATGGCTAGAAGTGAACAGCTCAAGAGTGATGCTGAAGACTTCTCTTCTAATGCTATGTCTGCTGGTTATGAAGCAGAGTTGATTGATGCTAATAATCCTTCTACGACTACTACTGTGTCTATTAACTCTGACTCTTTCTCTAATGTCAGCTCTACAGCACTTAAATACTTGAGAGCTTGCACACAGGATGAAGGGGCAGCTAAGACACTTCTTCAGGCTATGCTGAACAAGAACTATGTAGTCTATGATAATCATCCAATGCCTAAAGAGTTGTTCGATCAGAAGACAGATATGACCAATGGTATTGATGCTTCTGACGATCAGTATGGGGCAGCTACTAGGGTCATGAATGAAAAGGTTAATGCTGCTAATGCTGAGAACCCCGGTATGAACGCTACTTGGTGGTGGGGTGTCGATGATAAGATTCATTTCGGAGACCCTAATTGGGGCTTTGAAGAAGGCAATGGATATACGCTTGATGAGTTTTATGATATGGTTAATCAGTGGTGGTATGATCGTCAGGCTGAGGAGGAAGCTGAGGCAGAAGCAGTAGCTAGTGATGACTCTAGTTCTGATGATAGCTCTTCTGATGATAGTTCCGAGGGTGAAGGGTCTGGAGTAAGCGAAACAGGAACTAGAAGGGCTACCTATGGTGGTGTATCTTGGAATGGTTTTTAGGGGGGGTGATATGAATGGATAATGTTGACGCTTTTCTAGCTGCTATATCTGGAACAGAGTCTGGTGGTGATTATGAAGCATATAATGCAAAGACAGGAGCTAGAGGTAAATATCAGTTCATTCCTAGCACCTATGCTGAATATGCGGATGACCCAGATGACTGGTCTCCAGAGCAGCAGGAATTAGCAGCTCATAGAATGGCAGCAGAGTATATTGAAAAGTATGGATATAGAAATGCTGCTATTGCTTGGCAGGGGGGTGAAGGAGCTATCGGACACGAAGATTGGTCTGATGGCAACATGACCACTGGTGAATATGCAGATGCTACAATGGCTAGACTACAGGCTATTATGGGTGGAGATGCTCTTGATAAACTTGGTAATTATGCGGGGGCTTACGGAGCTAAACATCCCGGTGTAAGACCAAATGACCCAGAGCAGACACCTGTTTATAGCTTCTGGGATGAATTTTATAACAAATTCGTAAATGCTGAAGTATATAGTGGTTCTGTGTCTGCGGTAAGAAATCTTTGGGTAAACTTCACCAATGCTGACACTATCAATAAGGGTCTTTATGCAGCTTTTGGTGGAAGTGACTACAGACCATCTCAGGAAGATATTGAACTTGTCCAGAAGGGGCTTGAAGGGGACTCTATTGCTCAGAACTATGTTTTGACACATGCAAGTAATCGACAGACTCTTATGGAACTCTTAGCGATGAAACAGGAAGACAGAGCTAGAGCTGAAAAAGTAGATAGTATGGACTATGGACTCTCTTCTGTAGGCACTATTCTTGGGTCTGTTCTTGACCCTTCGATTCTTTTGGCGTTCGTTCCGGGTATCAATGGTGCTACAGTATTAGGCATTGCTTCTAAAGCTGCAAAAGTTAGATCTTTGGTATCTTTAGGAGGTAAGGTTATCAATCAGAGTAGAGCAGCTAAGATTGCAGCTCAGGCTCTTACATCTTCTGTATATGCAGGAGCAGACAGATTCTTAGCATATCATTGGGGTGGCTTTACTCCAGACTATGCTACTGCAATGACCTTTGGTGGTCTTTTAGGTGCCATTGGTGGAGCTATTGGCAAAGCTGGTAGTGGTGAAATGGCTAGACGTTTGGATATGACTAAACGTGGTCTTGAAGAAGAAACCACTCGTGTTGCTGTAGGTGTTGCTCCTCGAATGGAAGAGAAACCAAATGTACAGGCTGCTCTTGCTAAAGATATGATGGATGACTTTGCACAGGAAGGTACTGACATTGATCTCCATTATAAAGAGAGAGCAGCAAAGGCAGCAGCTGAGAAGGCTGAACTTGAAAGAGAGCCAGACATTGCTCAGGAAGGTGCTTCTCTTGAAGGAGACTTCCAGTTCCGTACAGATGCTGTGTCTAGGGAACAGGTCAATGGTGGTAAAGACTTTAGCAGAGAAGCTAAAGAAAATGTGTCCACTACGACTGGTATTCCAGAGCAGCGTTCCATTGAAACTGAAGCTCCTATTAGTCCTACTGGGGCTGTAGGGAACCTTAATAATGCTGCTGATGTTGTCTATCACGACCTTGTAGAACCTAACTCTATTACTGATACCCTTATCAAAAATGGTCAGCTGTTTATCCTTACCGAAGCCAAAGCTCGCAAATGGGCTGCTCGGTATGGTGTACAGCTAGACCCAAATGCTAAGGCTTTCAGTTTACCGGGGCTTGGAGTCTCTGTATTGATTCGTGAAAAGATCAATAAGAGAAACCTAACAGGGGTCGTTATGCATGAAGCTGGTGTCCATATGGCACTTCGCAACATGATTGAACCAAAGCTCTATGATGAGATCTTAGGTATCGTTAAAGATCGCATGGAACACTCTACAGACAAAGAGTGGATTAGAGCGACTCGAAAGGCAACAAGTCCAGAGGAAGCTCTTGCTTACTGGATTGAAAATATGGGTAACAGAAAGAAGAGGGATAGTGTCGTTAAGAGAGTCCGTCAGGGGCTTGAACAGTGGCTTGACCCTAACTTCGATGCAGATAAATGGGTGGCAGACACAGTTGCTGGTGCTTTGAAACGATATGCAGCTAAGAACAAGGATGTGGCTAAAGTAGTCAATATGATCCTTGATCCAGCGCGTGAAGTGAAGAGTAAACAGTGGGCAGCTGCTATAAAGGCTACTGGGTCTACTAACCCAGAGATCATCTTTAAGCATTGGATTACCCACAAACCAAACAAGAACTCTGCACTCTATAAGGAGATCAAAAGACAGGCAGAACTTGCTTATGAGAGCAAGGATCTTACTGACAAAGAGATTGAAGACTTTGCATTGAAGAAGTATTTCCATTCTGATCTCTATGAAGATTCCCCAGTGGTAACTTCTAAGAGGATGAATAAGAAGGAAACTGTAGACGCTATTGACTCTAATGAACATAAAGAGATCAAAGATGAACCAAAGGTCTATGAGGAGGGAGATACTAACAGAGCTAGAGAAAGTGCTGACAATGCTCAGGGAGATCCTGTAGGTACTCTTATGGTGCGTAATGCTGAGGAGACCATTCACAAGAATGACCCAGTGCAGACTCATCCAGATGGCTCTCATACAATCAATGGCATTACCTACTCTAAGAATAATGTCAACGGTGAGGGTATTGCCCAGACCGCAGAAGATATTGGTGAGATTGACTACTCTAAGGAGCATAAGGCTCAGACTGTCTTTGACCCAGTATCTGATAAAGGTCAGAGTTCTAAAGTACGTCAGGGTCACTTTGGTGGTGTAGGTCTTTGGTTTGAACATGGTCTGTTTAATGGTACTATTTTTGGTATCATGAGAAACTCTCATTCCAGACTCATGCAGATGCTGTCTAATATTCTGTGGAACGACCCTCGAATGGAAGCATCTTATATTGACCACCTTCCAGCAGAAAGCATTAAACAGATGATGCTTGACCGTTGGAACAATCAGTATTATGCGTTCGTTGAGAAACGTATGGACTACATTAAGAAGAACATTGGTTTCTTCCGTAGTCTTATGAGAAACAACTGCATCAAAAAGGTGAATGAACAGATCATTCAGTGCTACAATGCAAAAGCTAGAGGTGACACTTTGGCTCTCAAAAAGTTCTCTCCAGAGATCCAGAGTCTCGCTAATGACCTTGAAGAACTCAATGCTGACATTCTGAAGCAGATGCAGACACGTTCAGAGAATCTTGGTGGTAAGAGGGGTCTTGGGTCTTTACTGGCTCAGATGGATACTGAAAACACCTCTAGGGAGTTCTTCCGTATCACTAACTACACCAAACTCTATGAGTGGATGGGTCATAACTACGATGATGTTAATGATTGCTTGGCAGATCTTACAGAATACGCTAGACGATTTATGGATAGAGATGCTGAGACTAAATACTTCATTGAGATGAAGAAACGTGAGTTTGAAGCTAAGAAGAAGACCTATAAGGGGAAGAAACCTCTCCAGTGGTCTGAACCTACAGAGGAAGAGATTGAGGAACATCTTGAACAGGCAGCAAAGAACTGGGCATATGGTCGTATAGATCAGAACAACTCTAAACTGAACTTCTCTCTGGAAAATATGAATCTGAAGAACCCTTACACAGCTTGTGCAGACTCTTTGAAACATAGACTTCCAGTAGATGCTTCTGGGGTCATGAAGCTGAAGAATGGTATTGAATTTAGCTTTGATAAGGATCTCAGAAGCTATGACCTTGATAACTTCATGCCACAGATCATGAATAGACTCAGTGGTGAAATTGCTCTTAGGGCTACCATTGGTGACTCTAAGGCACAGCAGGAGTTCTATTCTAAGATTGCTCAGGAGATTGCTAAGAACTCTCCAATCAGAAATGGTAATAGAGAGCTTGAAGCAATGCAGATGGGTCTTCAAAAGATTCTTGGTATTGGGTCTTACAATGTCAATGAACAGAAGGGCTGGGATGCATTTTCTAACATGTGGAGAGCTGCTACTTATGCTAACGTAGGTGGTAACATGACCTCTGCACAGCTGGGTGAACTTGGTGGCTCTATTGGCTATGGTGGCTGGAAAGTTCTGGTCAACAACATTCCGGGGCTTAGAGACTTGGGCAAGACCATGAGACTTGGTAAAAACGGAGCTGAGATTGTTGATAATGTCACAAGAAAGCTCTGGGCTGAAGAAATTGGTATTCATGGTTGGAGTACCTCTGCTTCTACAGACTCTAAGGTCTGGGGGCAGATCTTTGATAAGGTGTCTGCTGATAATCCAAAACCGTCTTTGATTGGTAGAGGCCTTGACGCAACTAATAGAACCATTAAGAGAGCTGCTCTTATTACCTCTTCTGTCAACTTCATGCCAAAGCTAACTAACTGCATGGTTCAGTCTATGCGTAATGCAGCGATTGAAGATAGCTTGAAGTGGGCTGCTGGTAAGAACATGAAGGGCTGGTTCAGACGCCCATTCTCTGATAAGAAACTTGCAGCTGCTGGCATTCACACTGCTGAAGCTGCTGAGAATGTCCGTAAGGCTGTCAAAAAGTACCTTATTGATGAGAAGGGTAATCTTGAACATTGGAGAGATGAAGACCCAATGACCTTTGCTAAATGGAAGAGACTCATGGATAATGAATCTATGAGAGGTATCCAGCAGCAATCTATTGGTAACATGAACCCATTTAGAGAGAAGCACAGACTCTTCTTCCAGTTCAAAGACTTCACTATGAAGGCTATGAATCAGCAGTTCATGAGAGCTTTATCGTCCCATGAAAGAGATGATGCTATGGCTGCTCTGTATTCGTACATGACAAATACGGCTACCTTCTATGCTTGGACTGTGGCTAAGTCTTACATGTACTATCCGAATGATGAACAGAAGAGACAGGAGTACATGGAACAGAATGGTAATCTCCGGCATGTTCTGCTCTCTGGTCTTTTCCGTATGTCTATGATTGCTCCTCTGTCCTTCTTGGCTGATGGATGGGAAATTGCTACAGGGCAGTCAATGTACAGAACTACGGTTGATAATACCCGAAACAAAGCAGATACTGATAGGTCTTGGGATAAGATTGCACTTAGTGCTATTAATCAGGTTCCAACTGCGGGTACAGCTAAAAGAGTCTTTAATATGGGGCAGAGTATTAAGCATTTTGCTTCTGGAGATGCTACTAACGGAGATGTGGATAGATTTGTTCAGGCATTCCCTCTTGGGTCTTATCTGGGTATGTCCTACATGGGTTCAATGATTAAGGAACACTACAATCTTCCAGACAAGAGATCGGACTACACTAAGGGACAGAAGAAGCCTCGGACTCAGAAAGCTAAAAAGCCACAGAAACTGGGTGATGGTTCTAAGACCAATAGAACAGCTACACTTCTGACTTCTAAGCCAAAAGCAACAAACAAGACACAGACTCTGCTGTCTGGTAATAAGTAATGATGTGTGGGGAGATGTAGTGTCTCCCCATATTTTATTTTATAAAGGAGATGTATAAAAATAAGTAACGAAAGAAAAGCTCAGGTATTCTATCAGGGCAATGGTTCTCAGACCCAGTATTCGTTTAACTTTGACTACCTCAGAAAGGCTTTTGTGCATGTCTCTTTGATCTCTAATGAGGAAGTTGAAGAACTCACTCAGGGCAAAGACTTCACCATAAATGACCGTCAGGTTACTTTAGCAGCTCCTACAGATCTCAAAATTAAGATCTATAGAGTAACTACTACGAAACCTCTGGTCGGGTGGGCAGATGCTTCGGTACTTAGAGCAGCTGATATGACCGTTCAGTCTACTCAGCTTCTGCACCTTGCTGAAGAGACTTCTGACCTTGCACAGGATGGTGGTCTTTCTAAGGATACGGCTGATAATGTCTGGGATGCTCGATTCAATAAGATTAAGAACCTGTTAGACCCTACAGAACCCGGTGATGCAGTTACACTTAGTTACATCACTAAGAAACAAACTGGTCTTCTTACTCAGCTCAATGCTACAGGTGACTCTCAGAATACACGATTGCTCAATACAGGTAATGCACAGAACAATCGTTTGGTGACTACTGGGGAGTCTTACGTCAGCACTATGACCACCTTGAAGAACACTGCAACTGATAAAGCTACTGAAGCTAACAATAGTGCAGATCTTGCTAAAAAGTGGGCTGTGTCTGAAACAAGTCCAGATGGAGCAGAAGGCAGTAAGTCCGCAAGAACTTGGGCTGGAGCTGCTAAGATCTCTGCTAGTGCAGCTGCTTCTAGTGCTAATGCATCACAGACAAGTGCTACTAACTCTGCTTCTAGTGCCAGTGTGTCTACACAGAAGGCAACGGATGCAGCTAATAGTGCTTCTGCATCTGCTTCTTCGGCATCTAAAGCAGCTTCTTCAGCTACAGCAGCTAAAGCAAGTGAAACTAATGCAGCTTCTAGTGCCAGTGCAGCAGCAGCTAGTGCGGATAGAGCAGCTACATTTGACCCTACAAGCTACTATACCAAAGATCATGTATACACTAAGACAGAAGTGGATGCTAAGATTCCAACAAGGACTTCTCAACTGACCAATGATTCAAATTATATTCAATACACTGACGTTAAAGCTCTTGAAGTGGGGAAATATCTTGACCTTCACGAATACGATAATATGAATGTTGATTATACATTCAGAATTAATGGAGACGGCACAATAAGTCGAGGAAATGGTGCATATATTAGAGTTCTTGATTCTGGACACCTTAGTATTAACGGAAGTGAGTTGTGGATAGAATGAGTGATCTTGGTGCAATTTTTCATGTCAAAAAGGCAGGGGTGCAGTATAACGCTCATGCCTATACGACTACTGATGAATGTCCATTTCCTAATATTAAAATCAAGTTTAGGGGACAGCAAGCATACGTTAAGCTCGAAGCTAAGGGGAGTGGGGATGTCCCTTGCTATGTCAAAACGAGGTACGGAAGTGTCTTTCAGGTAAGAGCTGAAGCTGTAGTTCCTACTGGACAAGTCCGCTTATATGAAAATACATCAATAACTTTTATAATTCCTTCATTAGTTAAGGTATTAGAAATAGTATCTACAGGCTATGCAGATGGCTCTGGTAATCAAATAGGTGCAGTCTATGTAGGAGTAACTCCGGGGACACAACATGTATTTGAGCATACACATAACTCACATACTAGCAGACAGATAAAGTGTAACACTCATTCAAAATACCTTGCTGCATTCTCCAAATATAGGGCATATATATATATTAGGTGGTCTCCAGAAATTAACAAACAGACACCTACTATAACTGATTATTAACAAAAAGGAAAGGTGATTATCATGTTCGCTTATCCACCAACACCGCCAGCTATCAATAGCTTCGGAGGTGAAGTAAATGATGTAGAGGAAGTAAGGAGAGCTAGAGTAGACCCTTGTGGCTCTCTCACTTTCTTCATTTCTGTTATGAAGTGACTTTTGTCAAGCGGGAATTTGCGCCCCCACACTCG
>ERZ1673722.713-NODE-713-length-39977-cov-37.750864_pt1 | contig 39977 bp, 50 predicted proteins | sample MGYA00580222_ERZ1673722 | MGnify/ENA primary metagenome ERZ1673722 (study PRJEB41218, sample SAMN15661750) | gut metagenome | host: Homo sapiens | place: Canada: London | collected 2015-08-20/2019-03-30 | study: EMG produced TPA metagenomics assembly of... | reverse complement strand
CACTTAAAAGCCCCACTGGGGCTTTCATTGTTCCGCTTCGCTCCACAAACGCGAACTTGTCGGGGCGAGGCCCCTCCATCTTGCTGCCGCAAGACCGTTCGGTCACTTAAAAGCCCCACTGGGGCTTTCATTGTTCCGCTTCGCTCCACAAACGCGAATGGTTTACTTCTTCGTCTTAGGCGCAATAAGCAACATGACTGTCACAAGAATATATAAACCATACAGTAACCAAGTAATGGTATTGTTCCAAGGAAAACTCATTTCTGGATGGTTCAATGCAAACACTATAAATGCAATAGCTATAATCAGCATTATTAAACCGAGAATCCTTGATATACGCTTTTTCATGCAAAGCACTTCCTTGTCAAACTGGAATTGTTAATCTTGAACTGGTCCTATAAAGCCAAATGCTATTGCATCAATAAAAAGCACGAACGCTATCACACAAACAATTAAAATAGTTGCAATGACTTTAATAACAAGTTGTTGATTTTGTCTTAAATTACTCTTACTAACAATCCTTAAGACAAAAATCAAAGCAACGAGGATGATAAAAGAAATAATATTATAAAGAACCACTGTTTTCATCTATGTGTCCTTCTTTTTTATATCAATTCCGAGTTGCCGCTTTCCGTATGCCATAGTCTCCGCACGCAAAAAGCCCTTTGCGGCAAGGTGTGTGCTTACACCTCACCCGCAAACTTCATGCCCCAGCTCATGCGGGTGTCGTACATCAGGCGGGTCAAGGCAAGGCTGTCCTGCGGGGTGTAGCGGTCGCTGCCGGTACGCCCCAGTTTGACGCAGCGGCTTGCTTCCCGGATCTCATACTCAAAGCCGTTGATGTCCACCGGGCAGCGGATGACCTCCGGCTCTTTGCCCTTCACTTCCAGCGTCATGGTCTCGGCGTGCTGGAAATCCGGCAGGAAAATACTGCCCTTGGTGCCAACGATACGGGCATTGCGCTCCAGCTCCTGCCCGATGGTCTGGACAGACTCTGCCTTGCAGCCGCCGGGGTAGGTCAGCGCAAGGCGGCTGTAATCGTCGGTGCCGTATTCGTTGATGTGGACCTCTTTGGTCTCCACCTTCTCCGGGTCCTGTCCGGTGAGGATGCGAAGAAAGCCCAGATTGTAGATGCCGATATCCAGCAGCGCACCGCCGCCCAGACCGGAATCAAACTTGCGATCCTTCCGGGCACCGGAGGCAACAAAGCCGTACTGACAGGTGATCTGCTTCAGCTCCCCGATGGTGCCAGTCGCAAGAATCTCGCGCAGGCGGTCGTACAGCGGCAGCAGCCAGATCCAGAATGCCTCCATGAGAAAGAGGTGCTTTTCCTCCGCCAGACGGTACAGCTGTTGAGCCTGCTCCGGGCTGATGGTAAAGGGCTTTTCGCACAAAACATGCTTGCCCTGCTCCAAGCAGAGCTTGCAGTTTTCGTAATGCAGGGTGTTGGGGGTGGCGATATAGATGGCCTCCACCTCCGGGTCGGCGGCAAGGGCTTCGTAGGAGTCATAGCAGCGGGGGATGCCGTACTGCTGCGCAAACGCCTGTGCGCTTTCCATGTGCCGTGACCCCACGGCAACAATCTGCTCCCCCTCTGCGCCCATCTGTTCCACCGTAGACGCAAACTTTTTGGCAATGGTGCCGGTTGCTAAAATTCCCCACTTCATAACGGTACCTCCCGGTTTATTACTTTGGATTCGTTGCGTTCAGTATACCATGATTTTCCCTTGTGGAAAAGCTTCCGAAAAACAAAAATGCCCCCGGAGGGCTTGTTCCAACTCTCCGGGGACGATTCTATTCACCGGTATCATCCCTCTGGCTGCACGCCAAAACAGGCTCCTGCAAGCGTTTAACCACTGGCAGGAGCCTGTTTATTTCTTAAAGTTTCGTCATCCACAGACCATGCAGGTTGCAGTAGGCGTAGACCGCCACCGGCTTTTCGCTGCCCAGCTCAAACACCGCCTTGGGTGCCTGCCCGGGGGTAAGATAGCGGAGCTGTCCGCCGTTTTCGGTCTCCACAAAGAGCCACTGGATGTGGTGCACATCCACCATGGGGTGCTCCACCGCACCCACCGTAACCGTGAGGGTGCTGCCGGAAAGCTCTGCCACCGGCAGATGCTTTTCACCGCTGGCTTCCACCGTGTTGGGGAGCAGCTCCTTCATCTTTTCGCCGCAGCAGACCAGCGGAACGCCTGCGTTGTGGATGGTGGTGACCAGGTTGCCACAGTGCTCACAGATATAAAACTTTGCCTTCATATTAAAATCCTCCATCGGAATGTTGTTGGTGTTTCCTGTGGCTATATGATAACATTTCCTAGTTAGATTTTCTGTGACTGGGTCACGCAAGCAGCCTAGTGCTGTGGAAATGCCCTCAGCTTCCCATGGCGAGGAGCACCAGCACGACCACCACCGCAATGGCGATGAGGCAGCCGCAGCCGCTTCCGTCTCCGCCACCGCCGCCGGACGAGCCGCCGAAGTTGCGGTTGAAGGCCGTCATGTACTGGGCATAGCCCGTGTCACCTTTGCCGAAATAGCCGTAATCACCGTTTGCCATTGTATTTTCCTCCATCCGAAGTGTGTTTTGCTTCTTCTGAGGTTATTTTATCGAAAGAACTGTCCCATAAATATCTCTTTCAACATTTCTTGTCATCTCATTCTTCCCCGATGCCCAGATACACATCAATGTCCATGATACCCTCCCCGCTGACCTCCACCAGATCTTCAAAGGGCACCACGGTGTCGCCCACCTGCAAGGTGCGGAACACCGGGTCGATGCGGTCTGCTTTTCCGGTCAGGGTGAGGTAGCTGCCCACCGCCGGAACCTCCGGGTGGGCGGTATCCTCCTTGAAGTACCGCACCGTGATGGTCATGCCCTTGGTAACCTGCATCAGCCGATCGGACAGAGCCGACATTTCTTCCTCGGTCAAAATGCGCTTGGTCACACGCTCGGTGCGCTGCTTTTCTGCGGCAAGCTGCTCGTCATAGCCCCGCAGCGGAGAGAAGGGCGAGAAGATTTTGGCACGGTTCTGAAGGGTCATGCGAGGGTGCTTGCGGAGGGATTCTTCGGTCTGGGGGCGTTCCACTTCCAGAATGTCCCCGTACTTTTGGGCGGTCTCCAGTCCGATCTTACTATTTTTGTAGTTTTCCATCCGAACCTCCCGCCGAACCTCCTGCACTGTGCCCGCCGATTTGTGCGTTGCGCTGACGCATGGTGGCACCCTCTTCGTAGCTGCTGGCTTTCAGCACAGCGTTTTTGCCGTACTTGTTCTTGATGCCCAGCATGGCTTGCTGGAGTTTTTTCTCCTTTTCCAGCTTCTTGGTGTCGGTGAAAAAGTCCACCTGATAGAAGCCCTCGTCCGGCGTGACCTTGTTGGCGTTGATGGTAATGCGCCGCACCGTCAGCGCCGGGTCGGTGATGCGCTCAAACAGCTTTGCGCTTTCGTTGATGAGGGTGCTGCCCAGATTGGTGGGCGCATCAAACCGGATAGTGCCGTGAGCTGCCTTGGGGATGGTTCTGCCGTAGCGGTCGGTCTGGGTCAGACCACGATAACCGCCCTTGTCCACGTTCTCCCGGTCGTAGCCTATCTCCAAGGTGATGGATTCCGTCACCAGCTTCTTTTCGGTGAGCCGGAACATCAAGATTTCTGCCATTTCCCGGACAATGAGTTTTGCTTTATCATACGGATAAGGAGTGGAAAGCACCTGTCCCTCGCTGATGCTGTTGGTGCCGGGCTTGTAGCTTTTGATTTGTTCCATACCGCAGGGCTCATAGCCCCATGCGTGGTCAATGAGAATTTCCGCATCCACGCCGAAAATCTCATACAGACGATCTTCTCCATGGATGGAAAACCGTGCCAAGTCTCCCATGGTGTAGATGCCGTGGGCTTCCAGTCGCTTGACGGTACCGGGACCAGTCATCCAGAAATCGGTAAGCGGGCGGTGGTTCCACAGCAGATACCGGTAGGACTGCTCGTCCAGCTCCGCAATGCGGACACCATCTTTGTCCGCCGGGATGTGCTTTGCCACAATGTCCATGGCCAGCTTTGCAAGGTAGAGGTTGGTGCCGATGCCTGCCGTTGCGGTGATGCCAGTGTTGTACAGCACCTCCCGCACTATGGTCATGGCAAGCTCGTGGGCGCTCATGTGGTAGTAGGGCAGATATCCCGTCACATCAATAAAAACCTCGTCAATGGAGTAGGGGTAGATATCCGCCGGGGACACATATTTGAGGTAAGTCTTGTAGATTTGAGTAGAAACGTCCAGATACCGCTGCATCCGGGGCGGCGCAACGATGTAGCTCAGCCCCAGCGCAGGGTCTGCGTTCAGGGCGTTGATATCGAAAGAGGTTCTGGCAAAGTGGTATTTTCCATCCTCTCCCCGGACCGCCTTTTTCTGCCGGATGGCAGTTTGCAGCCGCTGGGCGTTGACCTCTTTCACCCGCTGAACGGCTTCAAACAGCCGTGCTCTGCCGGGTATCTTGTAGGCTTTCAGGGAAGGCGACACCGCAAGGCAGATGGTTTTCTCGGTGCGGGATGCGTCTGCCACCACCAGATTGGTGGTCAGGGGGTCCAGATGACGGTCTACGCACTCCACCGAGGCATAGAAACTTTTCAGGTCGATTGCCAGATAGGTGCGCGGCGCTGCCATACTTCAGCCCTCCTTTGCAAAAGCCACAACTATTTATCTTATTATAATAAATCTTTACGCTGTTTTCAAGATGGAATGGCTATTTTATCTGTGATACAGACAACAAAAAAGAGTGGCAGCATTTCAAGCTGAAACGCTGTCACTCTGTAGGAACTGCGTAATGACTGACGATTATCCTTCTACTTTGACCGCAGCACGATCGCTCTTTGCGTTTCCATCCGCATCCAGCGTGATATGCACAAAATGTTCCGGCTTATCATAATCCTTTGTCTCGCCGTCATCGGTATAGTATTCATAGGATGCACCATCGGGAGCATAGGCAAGCAGGCGCAGGTCTGCAAAATCCACATCGGCAACGCTCTGGATCTTTTTGCCGTCCTTGGCAAGGGGCAGAAGGTGTCCCTTGCGCATAAAGAACACCACTTCGTCCAGCTCCACCGGAATGTAATGATGGCCTGCCGGCAGCACGCTGGTTTCCATGCGGTTGCTTTCGCTGCACTTTACCCGCACCTGCAGCATCTCCTCCGGCAGATAAACATACCGACCTCGGGCATTTTGCTCATATACCGGGGCGATCAACAGGCTTTCACCGATCATCACCTCATCCTCCACCCGGCGGGCAAAGTCGTCCTCCGGGAAGGCGAACGCCAACGGCATACAGTACATGCCGTCGTGCAGGGCAGCTTTCATGTACTCGCTGTAAATGTAGGGCAGCAGCAGGTAGCGCAGTTGTAAAATACCAGCAAAGGCAGCCTTGTTCTTAAAGCGGTAGGGCTCCTGCCGGCGGGTGCCGTCGGCAGAGTGGTTCCGCAGCAGCGGAGAGAAGATGCCCATGCCGTACCAGCGCAGCACCAGATCCTCCGTGGTATTGCTGCCAAAGCCGCCAATGTCGGGGCCTTCGTACAGGAAGCCGCACATATTCAGGGAGGGCATCATGTGCAGCGCAAGCAGAATGTGGCTCCACCAAGAATGGTTGTCGCCGGTCCAGATGCCGCCATACCGGTGCATCCCGATGCAGGCAGAACGGGAGTATATCAAAATGCGCTTGTCCGGCTCCAGCCGCTCGAAAGCCTCACCTGCCGCACGGGTCATGTTATAACCAAAAAGATTATGTACCTTGTCGTGCCGCATACGCCCCTGTTTGGTGTTGTGGTAGAACAGCTTATAATCGTTTTCGTTGTTGGAAAGCCCTGCCACCATGCCGGTAAAAGCACCAAAGCTGGAAATATCCAGGTTTTGCTTGCTGTATTTCTCAATTTGAGCAAAGGTCTTTTTCAGTCTTTCCTCTGCGTAGAAGATAGCAGGCTCGTTCATATCATTCCAGAAGCCCTCGATTCCCTGATCCAGCAGAACCTTATATTGACTGCCAAACCAAGCACGGGCTTCCGGGTTGAGCATATCGGGGAAGTGTACCCGTCCCGGCCACACACCGGCTACAAAGGGGGTGCCATCCTGATTCGTGCAGAAGTAGCCGTTTTTCACGCCCTCCTCGTACACATCATATCCATCTTCGATTTTGACTGCTGCATCGATGATGGGGACAAGACGGATGCCCTGCGCTTTCATCTCGGCGGCAAAGTCTGCAAAATGCGGGAAGCGCTGCGCATCCACCGTAAAGTCCTTGTAATGCTCCATGTAATCGATATCCAGAACCACAGCGTCCAGCGGCATATGATTGGCACGGTAATTTGCCACCACCTCGCGGACCTCGTCCTCGTTCATGTAGCTCCAGCGGCTCTGGGCGTTGCCAAAAGCCCATTTGGGCGGAATATAACTGCGCCCCACCAACTGGCGGAACTGGTGCACAATATCGGTCAGGCTTTCGCCCTCAATGATGTAGAGATCGTAATTTTCCTCGGCCACCGTGACCCGCAAGGTATCCAGGTCGGTGTAGCCGCAGTCAAAGGTGACCTTGCCCGGGTAGTCGATAAAAAAGCCAAATGTATCCTTGCCGGACACGATCATAAAATTATAAGCACCGTACAGCGAGGATTTGCCCTCGGTATGGTTGCCGTCATCGGAGCATTTGCTTTCGTACACCCACCCGCGCTTGTTGATACCACGGACGTTTTCGCCAAGACCATACAGGACATCCTGCGGTTCCATGGCATAGGAGAAGCCATCCGGCTCCTTGGTCAGATAGGGTATCGTTTCCATCATGGGCAAAAAAGAACCCACTACACTTTCGGTATCAAACGGTTGACCGTATTGCTTTTTGTAGATCATCGTAAAATATCTCTCCTCTGTTTTTTGAATCGCATGCTGATCCTGTCGAGATAAAAATTTTCTTTAAATCCAAACGATGCAAAATCATCTCGCCCGATGCACCGCGAAACGAAACACCACCATTATGATAGATCGTCTCCCGCATGGCCTGAAATGCATTTTTTCCCAGCCTTACCGTGTCGGAAGTGTAGATTTCATCTGTAAGCCTTCGATCGAATTTCATTTTCATCCTCGTAGGTTTTTGATTCTGCCGCGCACTTCAATTCTGGTATGTCTTTTATGGTCAACTGGCATACTGATTTTTGATCAAGCTTGTACAGCATAGCTAGTATAGTATACTTGCGCAGCATTTCGATTTCAAGCGCTAATTGGCATTGGCTGTGTAAAAAAGAGAGGCCAATCTGCGTAAAAATTTGCGCAAGTTGATCCCTGTACTTTTCCACAATCCGGCTATCAGTATAGACAGTCGTCTTGCGATGCGGTATACTCGAACCAGATCAACATTTTCAGGAGGAAAAATCATGGCGGGAGAAAACAACAAGGTCGTCATCGTTACCGGAGGAAGCTCCGGCATCGGACGGTGCACGGCATCTGCTCTGAAGGAGAACGGCTGCATCGTCTATGAGTTCAGCCGCAGAAATATCCCTATGGAGGGTGTCACCCATCTGTCTGTCGATGTGACCGATGAGGATGCGGTCAACGCCGCTGTGCAGCAGGTCATCCAAAAAGAGACCAAAATCGATGCAGTGATCAACTGTGCAGGCTTTGGCATTTCCGGTGCGGTGGAGTTTACGTCCATGGAGCAAGCCAAAGCACAGTTTGATGTGAACTTTTTCGGGACAGTCACTGTAAATAAAGCGGTTCTCCCCTTCATGCGCCATCAAGGGAAGGGGCATATTGTGAACATCAGCTCTGTTGCTGCCGTAGCACACATTCCATTCCAGACCTTCTACTCTGCAAGCAAAGCCGCTATTTCCTCTTACTCCTATGCGTTGGCAAACGAAGTCAAGCCCTACGGCATCCATGTTACTGTTGTAGAGTTGGGTGACATCTGCACCGGATTTACAAAGGCACGCCAGAAAAACATTCTCGGCGATGAAGAATACGGCGGGCGCATCTCCCGGAGCGTCAGTCAGATGGAGCACGACGAACAAAACGGCATGGACCCGGCACGCATTGGACGGTACATCGCTGGCATTGTGGAGAAAAAGGACCCGGCAGTCGTTTACGTTGCCGGCGCACAGTATAAGTTCCTGAGTCTCCTGTGCAAACTCCTGCCTGCCGCAGCACGAGGAAAGATCGTGGGGAAAATATATGGGTAACAGGCGCATTGCTCCGCAAAGCTGCTATATCCGTATTTTGTGGACAACGAGGCAGAGTTGTTCTCCCCGGAGTCCGGAAAAAAGGCAAGCCCTCCTTCATAAATTACAGTAACCGTTTATGATACTATGGGGAGGGGTCGGCATGTTTTTATCTCTTCTGAAATTTTTTGCCACAAAGTTTCTGGTTCTGGCGCTTCATCTGGAAAGCGGCAGCTTTCCGCGGCCCCTCTCTGCCCGGGAGGAAACCGAAGCCTTTTCCGCACTGCGTGCCGGTGACCCTGCCGCACGGGAAAAACTGATCCGGCACAATCTGCGTCTGGTGGCACACATCGTAAAAAAATACTACGCCCTGCCCGGCGATCAGGACGACCTTATTTCCATCGGCACCATCGGCCTGATGAAAGCAGTGGATACTTTCGACTCTGCCCGTCGGGCACGCTTTTCCACCTACGCCAGCCGGTGCATTGAAAATGCTATCCTCTCCCCAGCGCACTTTCAGATGGAAAAGAGAACCCACTCATTTTGCAAAGCAGCGTAAATGCGTCAAAATCGGTTTTCTGGGCTCAGGAAAGTGGTCACCTTTTTCTACTTCAAAAAGTATCATGTGAGGTATCCTGTCTAACCCCTCTCTACATCCTGCAGGTGCCGCTTGCCGGGCCGCACACCACTTCGGAAGCACAGGAATTCTTCCGTATGTACCATTCCTACACCGACATCCCGAACCCATGGGACCGTCTGCGTTGGTGCCGCTATGGTCTTGACCTGCTGCAAAAAGAGGTTGCTGCCATGGTGGGCATGGAGGAATGGCTCTATCGGGATCTGGAAAGCGGCGCATTTCACCGCAGCTTCACGCCCGAACTTGCGGACAAGCTCGCCGCCCTTTACGGTATCCCGGTGGAGGATATTCTGGACGACTACACCCTGTTTCTGCACCGGGGCGGAGGATACCGGGAGGCAAAAGGCTGGAACCGTCAGCAGCTTGCCGACCATGCGAAGGTCAGCCGGACAAGCATCCGCTGCTGGGAGAGTGGACAAAAGACCATCAGTCAGACGTGCTTTTGCCATCTGGTGGAAAACCTTGGTTCCGATTTTCCATCTATGCTTCGCATGTGAGGTATGGTAATTTTTCTCCGGCCAAACGAAAAAGCTCGTCTGCAAGCCACGATATGTGGCAGCGCAGACGGGCTTTCGTTATGGAATCATTCTGTTTCAATTATTCTGATATTTGCTCTGACTTACATGGCGTTCCGTAAAACACGCAGTCGTTCTTCAAACGTTGCTTTCCATGCCGGATGCTCGGAGAATACGGTGTGCTCCACCTGACGGACTTGGTTCAGTCCTATGTTCCGCACCGCTTCCACTGCAGCATCTTTTTGGCTCAGATGGCGTTTTCCCACGGTCAGACAGTTTGCGCCTTCTGGCGTGTCGTACTGCTGAAACGCCCGGTTGAAATCCATCAGGTCGTGCAGACGGATGGGCTGATTGGTTTCGTTGTCTACCAGCAGACCCCAATTTTCCCAATGACGGTCAGTATTGCCCACCAGATAATCCAGAATGTTCATCATATAGTAGCCGGGAGCATCCAGCTCTAAGATCTTATCCAGCGTATTCCAATCACGGTTCGTGCAGTAGACGTCATAGGCTGCATAGGTCACAAGACTGTATCGCTGAGATGTCATGATTTTGCTGATAGAAACCAGCTCATTTTCAAACATCCCCTGCTCATACAGTACCTGATGGCAGTCAAAGCACCGGCAGATTTTGCTTGCCAGCACTTCACGTTCCACCGCATCCCTGCCGCCATCCTTGTAAAGATAGAATCCATCCTCTTTGCGCACCCACGCCTTGGGGTACAAGCCGCCCGTAGACAGGTCATTTGCCAGAAGATGGGCGTTGGTCACCGTCATTTGGTGCCCCCGCAGCGCAATATCCACAAGCGCATTGCTTAAGGAGTGTGCAAAAAGGTTGATATCCTCGAATCGAATCTTCTCGTTTTCTTCTTTCACCCAGAACACATCCAGCAAAGACAGACAATGGTAGGATAATGCAATCTGTGCTCGTTCCCTGTCCGTAACACTCTGAGATGCACCGATACTGTTCAGGATTTCCTTGGCGTAGGTGCGATCCAACGTCAACATCCGGGAGGCGCACCAATAGTAAAAGTTCGTTACATTATTGATGCGTTCGTCAAAATCATCCGATTCCACCAGAACCAGATCATAGGGCATGAAATCCTCGAGGCAGACCCTGCATTTCCCTGTCGTGCTGAGTTGTGCCACACAGCTTTCCCGGTGCATGATCTCGTAAAACATGATTTTCATCCCTCCCTGCGTTCTGTGTCTTGCTCTGTATTTATATTACCTTCTTTTTTCACGGGACGCAAGAGCTTTTACTTTTCAAAAAGCTTTTTCTGCTGCTCCATCAGGACGGTTTCGATACGCTCTTTCAGCAAAAAGTGGAACTGTTTTGAGTGTTATGCAATGCCATAGGATACCATATTGGCTGCCAGCAATCAACAGCTTTGTTGTGTCAGCCGCATTTCAAAAGACTTATGTAGCACAAAAAGCCCCACGCTCAACACTGCCTCTGAATCTGACCGTCTCTGGTCAGAGCAGAAAAGCATATGTTGAGCGTGGGGCTTTGTTTATCGGCTCGGCTGCCAGCCGGGCTTTTGGTGTTCCTTGGGTTTGTAAGTTCCTTTGGTAGTATCGATCACCGCCTGCAGCAATTCGAGCTTCTGCCATGTGGGGCAGTTCAGACGGTCGATTTTTTCGATCACATAGTTGGCGTGGGCGGTTGCGACCCGTTTTCCGAGTTCGTCCCATCCCTCTTTCGTTTTAGGGTAATGTACCACCACTTCAATGGGGGGCACTCTTTCGCATGGCTCACTCACCTCCGGTTACATCGCTATCACCTCATTTTTACGGGTTACTGGTTGTCCGCTATTCGCTGCGGTTTCCGCTCAGAACGTTCAGAGCCAGACTGACCAGCAAAGCCATATCAATGCGGAGCATTTCAGCCTTGCTGGCATAGCCCATAAAGCGTTCGATGTTCTACGGCGATTCGTTCGCAAGTGCGTTTTTCTGAATCGATGTGATCATTTTGATCACATCGATCAACCAATAAAGGCCTCCGAATCTCTTTCTTATTAGGAAAAGATTCAGAGGCCTCTGTTTTACAATTTTTCGGAATAGCGGCTTTCACCAGCAGCGTCATGGGACGGCCCAGTTCATCTTTCATTCCGGGAATCCTCAGCATCTCTGCAGAGGTTCGTTGTCATATTCGCTGGTATGGAGTGGTTTCACTGGCTGCATTGAACTTCTGATAACATCCAAAATGGTCCGATCCGCCGGGAGCCACGGAACGGAATCAATGTCATCTTTTGTCAGCCACCGCGCGGCTTCCGCTTCTTTCAGAACAAGATCGCCGGAAACCACTTCACACCAGAAGCAGTCCATGGAAAGATGAAACGCCGGATAATCGTACTCGATTGTACCAATTAAATCCTCCACGGCGATTTCCGTGTCCAGTTCTTCTTCAATTTCCCGCTTCAGAGCCTTCTGCGGGGTTTCTCCCGGCTCAATTTTGCCGCCCGGAAACTCCCACTGGCCTTTATAGTCGCCATAACCGCGGGCAGTGGCGTAGATTTTGCGTTTTGCCTGCATGGAGTCGCAGATCACAGCGGCCACAACACGAATCGTTTTCATAACGTTCCCCTTTTGGATTCATTATAATGGCCGACCGTCAGAAGTCCCACCGACACGATAGAACACCCTGTTTCCTGCTTTTCTTGCAGTAAGCAGTCCCATCTCATGGAATTTCATCACAAACGTCCGAATGGTTGCATACGCAGCGTTTCGGAAATCCTTTTCCAGCTGCTTTGTGGTAAACTCCTCTGCACCATAAGCAGACAGAACATACTCCCAGAGCAGCCGTTCTTTTTCTGTGATTTTTCCTTCCGCAAGAGCAGTTTGATATACCTCAAGATCAGTTTTCGGCGGGACTGCATCCACCTGCAGGCGGTTATAGACCTCATTGCAGAAGTAGAACAGAAAGGGAGTCACATCCGTATAGCCGGAAATCAGAGCATTTCTCTCCACGCGTTCGTAGGCTTTGTAATATGCGCCCTTGTTTTCAGCGATGTATCGGGAAAACGGCGTGAACAGTGCCGAAGGATAGCCCTGCTGAACAAGATACCAGAGGTGGAATAGCCGTGCAGTGCGTCCATTCCCGTCAAAATAGGGGTGGTAGTATGCAAAAGCAAAGTGCAGAATGGCAGCCTTATGCAGCTCATTGATGCCGTCATTGGCATTCGCAAAATCGACAAGACATTTCATGGCACCGGGAAGCCGCTTTGCCGAAAGTCCCGGTCTGGGTTCTTCACCGCCCACAATAAAAACCTCGCCATGCCGATAAAAGTGGTTTGGCAGTAATCGATCTTCATCCAGGAGATAATCCCCTGTGCTGATCTGATATAGGTAATGCAGATTCTCCTCGGTGATCCTATTCTGACGATTCGCGATAAACTCCAGTCCGCGCTTCATACCATAGATGCGGGCTTCTTGTTCATCACGAGGGGCATAACCATCGAGGATATAACGGATACTGCTGCGGGTCGAGCGGATACTTTCAATTTGAAAAGTCGCATAAATTTCCTCGGTCATCGCCGACAAACCGAAGTTTTGTCCACTGACAGGGACAGAGAGCAACTGCTTCATACCATTTGTTGAAATTTGCGCGAGGTTCGGCAGGTAAAACAGCTTATTTCCAGAAAAATCAGTCAACGGCAGAGGCCGCGCAAAGTTTTGCCGCAGCAATTCGGCAAATTCTTTGACGCTGACAGTCGAGTACTTGTATTCCATCCGATTGAGTTCAAACAAATGCTTATCTGAAAGCATTTTGGCAAACTGTGCCCCATCCATTCTGTCCACCTCGCAGTTGATACTTATTGATACTATATAGTATCAATATACCGTTTCTTTATAAAAAAGTCAACCGAAACAGGCCGAACCAACTTTTTTCCATACTCTCCGTCAAAATTCCCGCGGCACAGCCACGAATCACATCTCCATCGGCTTATTCCCCACTTCGTCCAGATTCAAAGCAATGCTTCTGAATCATTTTTACACTCCAAACACTGCTTTCGTCAGCCGGATACCTGCTGCCGTCTTCATCGTATGTTCCATAAAGGTTCGGATTGCCTGCTGGTCGTACCCGCTTTCGGACGCATTGACGATATAATCTGCCTCAATCAGAATCTGATAGTCAATGCCGTTGATCTGCGCCGGACTATGGTGGTGCCCTACCAGATAGGCCACCCGGTCGATCTGTTCTGCTGTCATGCCGGTATCCGCCAAGAACTCCCGCACCAGCGGGGCACCCTCCTGTTCCTGATATTTACCATTGGTGTTGCCGTATTTTTTGCGGCAGAGCGGGCAGGCGATATCGTGGGTGATGGCCGCCACCTCCAGAATAAACTGCGTGTCTGCGTCCAGCCCCTCCAGCTCACCAATGGTTTTGGCATAGGTCCACACACAGCTCAGGTGCGTGATGTCATGGATATTCCCTTCGGAAAAGGCGATCATCTTTTCCATGATCTGTGCAATGGTCATCATTTGTTTTCACTCCCGTTTTTAATACTTAAATGTTCACCTTGATAAACGCGAACTTATTCTTCAAATCTTTTATGACACTTTGGACATTCTTTAGGGATCGGCCTATAACCAACAAGCGAGCAACCGCAATAAGGACATTTCATCATGGTGAGATGATATACAATACCACCAACAACAACCATTGCACCGATTAGCAGGCATAGGTTTACTCTGTACTCCTTTGCCGTCATTGCTCCTATTACTGCGAGCAATATTCCTATCATCAAAATGATCCAAGAAATGGCAGCCTGCTTTTGTGGGCTATTGTTTTTCATATAATCACACTCCTCTACAAATTCCGATTCATAAAATCCCCGTCAGCGCCACTGCAACCAGAAGGGACGGCAGCAGGTTTGCCACCTTGATGGTTCTTGGCCACACCAGATTGATGCCCACACAAAAAATCAGAATATTTCCTACCAGCGAGAGATTGTTCAGCACAGCGTCCGTCATAAAGCCGGACAGCACTACCGCAAGAGCCGTCATGGCACCTTGCAGCACTGCCACCGGAATAAATGAAAACACGCAGCCCTTGCCCATGGAGGACGCCATGATGAGCACAATGATAAAGTCCAGAATCGCTTTTGCTACCAGCGTGGAATGGTCGCCGTAGATGCCATCCTGAATGGAGCCGATGACGGCCATGGCCCCGATGCTCACCGTCAGGGATGCCGACACGAAGCCGTTGACGAACTGGTTGTCGCCGTCACTGCCAGTCTTGTGTTTAAGCCACTCGCCAAAGCGTTCAAACTGTGCATCCAGATCAATAAGTTCACCCAGCAGCGCACCCAACGCCAGCGATAGAATCATGACCATAGAGCCACCGGTGCTCAAAGTTCCGTCTGGCCTAACCGTCAGTATCTTGGAGAGCGTTCCCGCCGCTCCCAGAAACACCACGGAAAAGCCCGTGGCTTTGATGATTGTATCCTGATAGCGTTCTTTCAGAAAGCGTTTGAACAGAATACCCAGCACACCGCCTATCACAATGGCCAGCGCATTGATGATCGTTCCCAATCCCCGCATTTTCGTTTTTCCTTTGCTTACTGATTCCTGTATTTGTTTAAGACTTCATCCGGGATATGACAGTAGCTGCAATCTTCCGGGTACCGCTCCAGATGATGCTGATGCTCCTCTGCACTCCGGACGTAATTCGTCAGCGGCAGCACTTCCACAACGATTTTATCCCGGTCCTTCCTGCTGTCAATAAAGGCTCTTGCTTCTTCCAGATGTCCGGGATTTGTGCTGTAAAGCCCCGTGCGATACTTTTTTCCAACATCAACGCCCTGTTTGTTCAGGCTGTACGGGTCGATGATTTCAAACAGATGCTCCATAAGCTCTGTAACACTGGTACATTTCTCATCAAAGACCACTTTAACGCACTCTGCGTATCCATCATACGGGCCGTCCAGCGTGTTTGTTGTTCCGTTGGCTCTCCCGGCTTCGGTCGTCCGTACACCGGGCACCGTGTCAAAAAAATGCTGGACGCCCCAAAGGCACCCGCCTGCAATGTATACCGTTTCCATACTCTTGACTTTCCTTCTTTTACTGGTACAGTTTGCATCCATGCTCTGTACTCCTTACGGTTTCCTTGCTAGCTGCAAATCGATCCATCATACCAACTCACAAAAAGTGCTTCCGCACCATTGCAGAGTAATTATCATATTGTTGAAAGCCATATCGCTCATAAAATTGGATCGTTTTAGGATCAGACGACATAACTTTCACATACAGAAGCTTTTGATAGAAACTCATGATCCGTTTCATCCGCTCATCTCCAATGTACTGTCCCTGATAAGCAGGGTCCACCAAAAGATAATGCAAAAATGCGACTGTTTCTCCATCATCAAGCGCGCGAACCAGCCCGACCAGCTTATCACCATCCCACGCAGAAATAACTCGTGTGGAATTGTGCATCGCATGGACAAGTTTTTCTGGATAATTGCCGGATTCCCAGTGAACGGATAAAAACAGTTTCTGCAATTCATCGGCCGTGAAATCTTTTGTTTATTTATACTCGATTTCCATGATGCACCCCTTTATAACTTCCACAAATGCGAAGTTGTCTTACTTCTTGTCATTGAAGTAGATGATAAAAGCACCCATTACTGCAATAGCAATGAGCAATCCAAACTCAACCCAATTACCTAAAAGTTCAAGTCCTACGACCGTACCTAAATAACCAACAATCAATGTAACGATTGCTGCCAAAATCGCTTTACCCATATAATCACACTCCTTTGTCAAATTCCGATTTATCAAATAAGAATTTCCGTCAATTTTTCTCTTGATGTGGCTCGCTTCTAAGAGTAGGAGCGAACTGTTCTGTTGCCGGAGACGGACCATTCAGGTCGATCTCCGGCAGTATTTTTGTTATCGCGTATTAAAAAACAGCCGGAACGACTTTCTGCTGCGCTACATCGATGATGCCGTATGTATTCAGTCTGAGTTTTGGAATGACCGGAAGGCTGACGAAGGCGAGGGTCATAAAAATGCCGATGTCTTCCGCTACACCATGTGCCTTGAGGGCATCGTTCAGCGCCTGCATTTTCGCCGCAACGCTCTCTGCGCTTTCGGTGCTCATCAATCCGGCCACCGGAAGCGCAAGTTCTGCCACGACCTGTCCATCTGCCACAAACGCAAGTCCGCCTTTGTTTTTCCGCACGGTGTTGCCGGCCAGCATCATATCGGTATCGTTGTCCCCTGCCACAATCAGGTTATGGGAATCATGTGCGATGCTCGATGCAACGGCTCCGCATTTCAGGCTGAAGTTTCCTAAAAAGCCAATGCCCACATGGCCGGAGTGATGATGCCGCTCAAAAACGGCCAGTTTTACGATGTTGTGTTCCGGGTCCACACCGGGAGCTTTGCCCGGATGCCGTTGGAACGGGATGATTTTTTCCTCCGTAAGCAGCTCGCCCCGGTTCAGGCAGATGACACGCTCCTGCTCCCCGCTTTCCCGAAGTTCCAGGTCCTGCAGTGTGATCTCATCCAGATCAAAGGAATCCATAACGTGGGAAAATCTCACACGGTCGATGTCAAGCGGTGCGGGTTTCAGCGTTTTTCCGTGCTCGGCCACCAGCGTGCCATTCTTGTAAACCTGTTCGACCGTAAAGGATTCCAGATCAGGAACCACAACCAGATCTGCCCGGTACCCCGGTGCTACGGCACCGCGTTGCTTGAACCCAAAATACTGTGCCGGGACCAGCGTTGCCATTTTGACGGCCACTGCTGGGTCTGCGCCCAGCCGGATCGCTTTACGGATGTTGGAATCGATGTGTCCGCTGTCCAGCAGGTCACCGGGGTGCTTATCATCCGTCACCAGCATGCAGCGGCTGCAATAAGGCTCCCGGAACAGCGGCATCAGGGCCTCCATATTTTTGGCAGCCGTTCCTTCCCGGATCATGATGTATTGTCCGCGCCGGAGTTTTTCCATGGCTTCCTCGATGTTGGAGCACTCGTGATCGGACTGAACGCCTGCCGCAATATAAGCATTCAGGTCCTTAGCGCTCAAAAGCGGCGCATGGCCATCCACGATCTTTCCCGCTTCGGTGCAGTCGCGGATCTTCTGCAGGATCTTCGGGTCACAGCGCACCGTTCCATAGGCGTTCATCAGTTCCGCAAGCCCCAGCACGCGGGGATCGCCGTAGTAAAGCCGGAGCTGTTCTGCGTTCAGCACCGCACCGGATTCATCCAGATCCGTGGCCGGAACACAGGAGGGCAGCATGAAATAAACCGAAAGGGTCAGATTTTTTGTCGTTTCCCGCATAAAATCCAAGCCTTCCAGCCCCGCAACGTTCGAGATCTCGTGTGGGTCTGTGACCACCGCAGTGGTACCGTGGGGCAGCACTGCCTGCTCGAAAGCCGGACCACAGAGCATGGAGCTTTCGATGTGGATATGCCCATCGATCAGGCCCGGACAGACATATTTGCCGCGCAGATCAACTTCTTTCCGGCCGTGATACGCACCCACGCCCACGATCGAATTTCCGCTGATGGCAATATCAGCGGTGTCGATCTCATCGGTAAACACATTGACAATTCTGGCATTTTTCAAAACCAGATCAGCCAAAGCATCTCCTCTGCCTGCCGAGATCCGGCGTTTCAGTTCATCGGACTGCATAGAAACATCTCCTCTCTCTGAAGTTCGATTTTTTCACCTGTGGATTGGTTCTGCCCTTATTCTACCACGCCTTGCCGCTGCGGAAAAGATGTCGGGAAACAAAAATGGCCCCGGAGGGCTTGTTACAGCTCTCCGGGGCCACCTTATGTGCGTTGTGCCTTGGCGCAGACCGTCAGCACTCCACTGCCACCTTGATCACGCCGTCCCGTTTCTTTTCAAACAGCTCGTAGCCCTCTGCGATCCGGCGCAGGGGGTAGGTGTGGGTGATGAGCGGTTCGGTATCGATCTTGCCTTCTGCGATGAGACGCAGCGTTTCTTCACAATCGCAGCCGTCCACGCCGCCGGTCTTAAAGGTGAGGTTTTTGCCGTACATTTCCGGCAGCGGCAGGGTCTGTGCCTTATCGTACAGCGCCACCACGGTCACGATGGCGTTGGGTCTTGCGCACTCCCACGCCAGCCGGAAGGTGGAGTCTGCCCCTGCCACCTCCAGCACCACATCGGCCCCGCCGTGGTCGCTGTGGGCACGCACAAAGGCGGCGCAGTCCTCCGGCTGCACGGTGAGCACCTGCGGGTAGTGCCGACGGATGAACTGCAGGCGGCTTGCGTCCTTTTCACAAACGATGATGCGCTTGGGGCTGTGCAGCATGACGCACAGCAGCGTGCAGATGCCGGTCGGCCCTGCACCGAGGATCAGCACGGTATCCTCGGGGGTGATTTCCGAGATGCGTGCCGCCCAAAAGCCGGTGGCCAGCACATCGCCCACCAGCAGCGCCTGCCGATCGGTGACGCCGTCCGGGATCTTGTTCAGTCCCTGATCCGCAAAGGGCACCCGGACATACTCGGCCTGCCCGCCGTCGATGCGGCAGCCCAGCGCCCAGCCGCCGTTTTGATCGGTACAGTTGTTCACGAAGCCTTTTTTGCAGAAAAAGCACTCTCCGCAGAAGGTCTCCACGTTCACCGTCACCCGGTCGCCGGGTTTCACATTGGTCACCGCACTGCCCACTTCTTCTACGATGCCCACCATCTCATGCCCTACCGTGATGCCGGGCACCGCCCGGGGCACGCTGCCGTGCTTGATGTGCAGGTCGCTGGAGCAGATGCTGGCAAGGGTCACCTTTACAATGGCGTCCCGCTCGTGCTGCAGCACCGGCTTTGGTTTTTCCATCAGGGCAAACGTTCCCTCTGAAACATAGGTATAGGTCAGCATGCTTTTTTCCTCCATGCGCTTTGATCTTTCCGGACTTGAGTATACCACGCAGCTATGGCAAAGAGCAAGCCGCAAAAGGCCCGCCCTTTGCGGCAGCTCTCCGCCGATCAGATCTTGGGCTGATACTGCATGCTGGATACATTGTAAATGGTAACAAAAGCCTTGGGGTCTTCCCGGTTGATAAAGTTCATCAGCTTCTGATATTCGCTCTTGTCCACGATGGTAATGATCTCGTTGTGTTTTTCCAGATTGTATGCACCGATGGCCTCGTACATGGTCGCACCGCTGTGCAGGTCATGGAGGATGAACTGACGCAGCGCCTCCTCTTTTTCGGTGATGATGCAGACGCGGCGTTTGATGCTGTTATCAAAGATGAAATGGTCCAGCACGATGCCGTTGAAGTAAGTACCGAGGATACTCAGCACCACGGTCTTTTTATCGTAGACCAGGGCCGCGGAAAGCGCCACACACATTCCCGACAGAGACATGGCTTTTCCCAATTCCATGTGCAGGTACTTGTTCATGATCTTTGCCACGATATCCAGCCCGCCGGAGGATGCATTGCGGTTGAACAAAATACTCAGCCCGATGCTGACCACCAGAATATAGCACAGCACGTCCAGCTCCTGACTGCCGGTCATCGAGCTGAACTCCGGGAACAGCTTTTCAAACAGCCCCAGAAACACCGGCAGCAGCACACTGGTGTATACGGTCTTTGCGCCAAATTCTCTGCCGCAGGTAAAGAACCCGATGATGAGAAGCACGACGTTCAGGATCATCGTAATGACCGACAAGGGCAGCGGCACAAAATTGGACAGCACGATGCCAAGGCCGGAAATGCTGCTGACAGATGTATGGCTCGGCACCAGAAAAAAGAAAACGCCCGCCGCAATGATCGCCACCGCCCCGGTCAGGACTGCCGTCTCCCTCAAGACTGCGCCGGTCTTTCCTTTTACATCACTCATCTTTGTCCCCCTAAAATCAAATTTGTTTCACCGATCTCCTCATCTTTGTCGATGCGGACAAGGAGCTTACCGCCAAAGCGTTTGTATTCCATAGTGAGGTACCTCCATAAATTCTGAGTTGCTGTTCTCAGTATACCATGTTTTTCCCTTGCGGAAAAGATAGCGAAACAAAAATGCCCCCGGAGGGCTTGTTGCGGCTCTCCGGGGGCATCTTATGTGCGTTGTGCTTTGGCGCACACGACCGGCGTTTTACTCGATTGCAATCAGATTCGGGTTCTCAGGCAAAGCCTTCGTCTGCTGAGGAGCAGGCAGCTCGACGTGCAGGACGCCGTCCTCGAACTTTGCGTGGATGTCTTCCTTCTTCACATCGCCCACGTAGAAACTGCGCGCGCAGGTGCCAGAGAAGGATTCGCGCCGCAGATAGCGGCCCTTCTTATCCTTTTCATCGTTGCTGTGGCTGCGCACTGCCTGAATGGTCAGGTAGCCGTCGTCCAGTTCCATCTGGACGTCTTCCTTCTTGCAGCCCGGCAGGTCAACCGCTACTTCGTAGCCATTGTCCGTCTGTTTGACATCGGTCTTCATCATGTTTGCACCACGCTTACCAAAGGCGCCACGAGCCTCACGGTTCATAGCACGTTCCAGTGCAGCGTCATTCCAGAACGGATCGAAGAAATCATCGAACAGGTTTTCATGGAAAACAGTCGGCATAAGCATAAATCATTCCTCCAATCCCGGCGTTCGGGTCGGGGCAAAAAATCTGAAGCGTCCATTCAGAAGGGCTTTCCGGGGAGCCTAGCGGCTCTCCTTTTGCCCTTCCTCCTGAGCACGCCACTGTTATAGCACCGTTCATTAGCAGTGTCAACAGAAGAGTGCTAAAATTCATAAAAGAATAATACTTTTATAAAATCCTATGCAATCTTTTCAAAATTCAGTCGTATCATCGTGTTTTATGTCATCTTGGCAATCATGAAGCACAACAGCTCATATCCTTCCCGGATATCCTCCGGCAGACGTTTCAAAGTCTCGTCCCGCAGTTCCTGCGGCATCCCGTAAAAAGCTTCGGCAATGCCGCCGGTGATGCAGGCAAGGGTGTCGCTGTCGCCGCCCAGAGAGACCGCATTGCGAAGTGCATCCTCAAAACTGACGCTTTCCAGAAAAGCAATGATTGCTTCCGGCACAGTTTCCTGACAGGTCTCCACATGATGATAGGTCGGCCGAATTTCATCGCAGGTACGGTTCAGGTCATAACCGAAGGTCTGCTCCACATACCGCTTGATCTCCGGCTTGCTGTGGCCGGTACGAGCCAGAAAAATTGCTGCCGCCGTGGCCTGTGCGCCCTTGATGCCCTCCGGGTGGTTGTGGGTGACTTCAGCGGTCACTTTTGCCATTTCCAGCGTTTTGTCCAGCGTATCGAACAGCCAGCCCGCTGCCGACACCCGCATAGCCGAGCCGTTACCGAAACTGCCATAGGGATTCGGATTTTCTGCGTGCAGCCACCGGCGGAACATCCCGCCGTAACCGGCATGGGGATATTTACGGCCCCAGAGCCGCATTTCATGCTGCACTGCACAAAATGTTCTCTCCGGCAGACCCTTTCCGTCAATCAGACCAACTGCCACCGCAGCGGTCATGACGGTATCATCGGTGAAGTGCGATTTCTCGCTCAGCAGCGGAAAATCCTTGTGCTTGTAATTGTTGTGGTCAAATTCATAGGGACTGCCCACGATGTCACCCAAAATTGCTCCTAACATGGCTGTTTCCTCCCTTACCTATGATGCCGCTTCTGGAAATCAGCTTCGATTTGTTCTTTCCACTCTGCGCCGATGGACGCGCAGCAGGGTGCTTCCCGCATCCGGGAGACTGTCTCGCTAACAACGTGGTAGTTGACCGCCACGCCCTGTGCGTCATTCTCAAACCGCACAGCCCGGTCGGACGAGATGCCGAAGCGGGCAGCTTCCTTCACGGCGTCCATGTTAGCACCAAGGAACAGGAACTCCCAGCCGTACTGCTCTTTTTCCCGCTCGATCATCCGGCGGATCTTCTCATAGCTAAACCGTTTGCTGGCGTTTTCCAGCCCGTCCGTGGTAATGACAAAGATGACCTTTTCGGCGCGCTCACTCTCCGGCAGATGGCGCTGAATGTTCACCATCTTCTCCACGCCGTAGCCAATGGCGTCCAGCAGCGCCGTGCAGCCCCGGACGTAGTAGTCCTTTTCGGTCAGCGGCGCAACAGCCTTCAGCGGAAAACGGTCGTGCAGCAGCTGCACCTCATGGTCGAACAGGATCGTGGTCACATTGGCCTCGCCCTCCTGCTCCTTCTGCCGGGTCAACATAGCATTGAACCCGCCGATGGTATCCTGCTCCAGCCCGCCCATGGAACCGCTGCGGTCCAGAATGAAAACAAGCTCGGTAAGATTTTTCTTCATAATAAATGCCCTCCGTTTTGTGGTGTATCGCTTTCGTTGGCAAAAGGATACCACAAACCGGAGGGCAAAAGGTCAACGGGCAGGCGACAAATCACGCACCCAGCTGTTCCTGATCGTATTCAAACAGCAGCGTATTGACCTGATTGATGTTATAGATTTTGTGTTCCAGGCAATACCGCACGATCCAGTCCCAGCAGAGCTGGACAAATCCGAACTTGTCGGGGCAAGGCCCCTCCATCTTGCTTGCGCAAGACCGTTTTGTTGCTCAAAAGCCCCACTGGGACTTTCGTTGCTTCGCAAACGCAAACTTTTTTCTCCGCAGTCGGCGGTCAAAGTGTCCTCAAACCGGACAGTTTGGGTGCCATCCTTGTAGTTGAACGTGATCAGCATCCGGTCATCGTACAGGAAAATGGCATTTACAAAAATTTCAATCAGCGCTTTTCGCTGCTTTTTTCGCGAAATATCGAACTTTCTAAATTTCATCAGCCAGAATCGGATGAAATCCTCATTGAAGCTGGGCTTCTTCAATTTTTCATCTGCGATTTTTACAGTCAGCTCATCTTTCTGGCTTTCCAGCGCTTCCAGCCGCTCTTTCGTTGTCCGAGTGTACAAGCCGTCCTCGATCGCCTTCATCAGGTTGTCCAGCTTTTTGTTGACCTCTCGCAGTTGCTTTTCCAGCAGCAGGATCGTGGTGTTCTCCTGATTCTGGACATCCATGACCAGTTGAACGATCTTGTCGATCACCGCATCGTCCTGAATCAGCTTCATCGTCTCCCGGACGACCAGATCTTCCAGCCAGTCCTTCTGCACGGTCTTTTTGTTGCAGCCCTTACGCCGCTTGACGTTGGCGCATACTTAAATTTTTTCAGTAAGTGTTTCACCATCATACGCATACTCGCACGGGCAGTTTCTTTTTTCTGCAGGTCTATTACGCTTGCATTACTGAATTTCTGCGTTTTCAGCCATCTCCATTGCAGCGTTCGATTGACACAGGTTGAGTTATCGGCAGATACAGCAAACACAACGGGCGGCTCTGATAACAGAGCTGCCCGTTGTGTTCGTTTATGAAAAGGAGAACTTAGATCTCATACCACTTGATCTCGTTGGCATCCAGATGCAGAGCAAAGCTGCTGCCGTCTGTGGTGTAAACGGTGGTGTCCTGCGGCTCGTACGTGTTGTTCACCACACAATACTTGCCGTTCTTGACGTAGGCGTGAACTTCTACATTATAATTGGAGCTGAACCATGTATGCAGTTCCTCCTCGCTGTGGGCACTCCACAGGATAGCGCGGTAAAGGGTGCGGCTGTTGGCAAAACTGTAAGGCACACCGCTGATGTACACGGCACGACCCTTGCCGAAGTCGTGTGCCGCCATCTGCACTTCTTTGTTTCGCTGCACCAGCACTTCGGTGCCTTCCAGCGCATAAATATTCCTCTTGCCCTCGCCAAAGTCGATGGGCCGGTCGGCATCCTGCAGAATGAAATGGTCCGGGTGTTCTTCCCAGTTGTACTTGTCGTAGTTGAGGGTGAAGCCGTTTTCTTCCTCCACGCCCAGCACGCTGGCAAGCTGGAGAATGTGGCCCTGATACGGGTGACCGGAAGGCTCACCCACGCCGATAAAGCCGCCGCCGTTCCAGACGAACTTGCGGATAGCGGAGGAGATCTCCGGATCTTCCCACCAGATGCCGCCGGTGTGTGCGGTGTCGGCATCGCCGACATTGATAATGACATCCAACGAATCCAGCAGATGCGGGTCGTTCTTGATATCCTCAAAGCTGATAAACTTCACATCAAAGGGCGCACCGGACAGCATCTCAATGACACCGGCATAGCTATAGTTCTGCTTGTAATAGAGGGCGTGATGCACCATGTGACAGCCCCAAGCCCGCATTTTACCCCAACAGTTCAGCACGGCCACTCGCTTGACACAGTAGGGTGTGGTGTCCTTGATGTTCTCGTACAGTTCGCGGAACTCGTTGCAGACGCTCTCCACGTAGTCCACGAACTCCGGGAACTGCAAGGCCAGTTTCAGATAGCCGCCATAGCCGATGCGGTCAATGGGCTTGCGCAGGATAGCGCGGCGGGCTGTAACCCAGTTCTCCTTGGCTTCCCGCACCGGGTCGCCGCCCTCGTGGAAGGTGTCGGGGAAGAAGTACGGCAGGAAACGGCCCTCGGTGTACTTTACGCCCTCAATGTCAGAGATCAGGCGCAGGGTAGAGCCGTTGCCCACGCTGCCCACTACGGCATCCAGTCCGATGGTCTTGAACTCCGGCATGAAAGGTTCGGTGCCGATCCAGTGATCGCCGAGGAACATCATGGCTTCGCACCCGCACGCGTGGGTGATGTCCACCATCTCCTTGGCAAGCTTTGCCACCTCGCGGCGCTGGAAGGCCTGAAAATCCCGGAATTCCTTGCTGGGCACCCGGTACTGGTTGTTATAGTAGCCCTGATCGATGATGTACTCCGGGCGGAACTTGTAGCCCACTTCCTGCTCAAACTGGTTGAGGATATAAGGGCTGACCGAAGCAGAGTATCCATACCAGTCCACGAATTTCTCCCGCTTCAGCTCGTCGAAGATCAGGGTGAACTGGTGGAAGAAGGTGGTGTAGCGGATGACGTTAACATAGGGGTGCTCTGCAATGAACTTGCGCAGGCGCTCCATGGAATACTTGTGGGTCTTGGGCTGACGCACGTCAAAGGTGATCTGGTGCTCAAAATTCGTCCAGCCGTTGGTGGTAGCGTTGTACATATGCACCGGGTCCCAGATGAGGTAAGCCAGAAAACTGACGGTATACTCATGGAACGGTACGGCCTGTACGGTCACACTGCCGTCGGCGTAGCTCCACTGCTCCGGCGGCACGGGCTGACCGGTGGTTCGATCCATGACCTCCCACCAGCGGGTGATGTCGTCGTTGGTGTTCACCTGCATCAGCTCCGGGCTGATGCCCTTCATCAGCGGGATGGTCACGGTGTCGCCGGGTGCGGTGTAGAAGCCGGTCATGATGTAGCACTGCTGCACCTCGTCCGGGTTTGCTTTTGCCCATGCGTTATCCTTGCGGGTGGTATAGTAGGTGGAGTAGATCTTGGCGTCCGCATCCTTGAGCTGTTGCGGAAAGTCGGTACCGTCGCAGTCGCGGATGGCATCGGCACCCCACTTTTTTAAGATCTCCAGTGTTTCGGGCACAACGTCCAAGTCTGTGGGAATGGTCACGCGCCCGGTCTTTCTCAGTTCGTCCATGGGAAACTCTCCTTTTGCCTCTCTTTGAATCGTAGGGGGTCAATCGTAGGCGGCGTTATACAGCGCCAGCACTGCCAGCAGCAGCGCTACGCCCACCAGCATGATGCCAAGCCCTGCCAGTTGTCCGGTCATTTTCCAGCCGGACACCACCAGCACCAGTGCCAGCACGAACAGCACCAGCATCAGTACCATGCGCAGGGCGGGATGGTTTTTCCAGTATGCTTTCATCGTTTGTCACCTTAACCTTTCAGGCCGCCCACGGTCATGCCCTGCGTCAGCTGCCGCTGCACGCAGATGTACAAGATCAGGGTGGGCAGCATTACCAGCACAAGACCTGCGTACATGGTGCCGTACTGGGCGGCGCTCTGCTGCGCCTGCATCAGGTTCAAAAGACCTACCGGCAGGGTGCGGGGCGCCTTGGTGGAGCTCATCAGGGTCATGGAGATGATATACTCGTTCCAGAAGGACAGGAAGTTGAACAGGATAATGGTGATGATGGAGGGCTTTGCCATGGGGAAGATGATGCGGGTCATGGTGGAAAAATAGCTTGCACCGTCGATATAGGCGGCCTCCTCAAAATCGTGGGGCAGGGTGGCAAAGTAGCCCGACAGCAGGTAGATGGTAAAGGGCAGCGCGGTGGCGGCGTATACCACCGCCAGCACCACCAGATTGTTCAGCAGAAAGCCGCTGCCGAAGTGGCTTTTCAGCCACACATCGCCGTCCCGCAGCATCAGGAAGATGGGCACCACGATGTAGTTCACGTTGATGAACAGGCCCGCCATGAACAGGGTGTTCAGTACCTTGCACCCCTTGAAGTGGAAGCGGGACAGGCAGTAGGCGGCGGGCAGGGCAACGACCAGAAGCAGTGCCAGCGCCAGCGCGGTGACGATGACCGAGTTGAGCATATATTCGCCCATTTTCGCGCCGTTCCATGCGTTGACGAAGTTCTGCCAGTAGAACCCGGCGGGCAGTGCCCAGGGGTTGCCGTAGAACTCTGCATTCTGCTTGATGGAGGCCATGAACACCCATGCCACCGGCACGATGATGGTAACGGCCAGCAGAACCAGCACAAAATAGATGAAAAACTTGTACAGACCTTCCGCAGAGCGGGAAGATTTTTCGGTGGTATTCTGCATCTTCTTCCCTCCTTAAAATTCCAGCGTATCGCGGTTGGTAACCTTGTTGACACAGGCGGACAGGGCAAACGAGAACAGGAAGATTACCACGCCGATGGCCATGCTGTAGCCGTAAAGACCGGCGTCCTTCTGGCTGTACATATAACTCAGCGCCACATCCGATGCGCCGTTGGGGCCGCCGCTTGTCATGGCCTTGACGAAGAGGAAGGCCATGTTGATGGTGGAGATGATAAAGAAGGTCAGAGTGGTGCGGATATTCGTCCAGATAAGGGGGATGGTGATCTGGAAGAACTGGGTCAGCCGCCCGGCACCGTCCAGATTGGCGCTCTCGTACAGGCTGATGGGCACGGCAGACATGGAGGCCATGTACATGACCATGTAGTAGCCGATGGCCTGCCACACCATGGCAATGATGATGGAGGGGATGACCAGTTTTTCGCCCTTCCACAGGATGGGATCGCTCATGTTGCGGAACAGGCCGATGATGCTGTTCAGCATGCCGTTTTCCGGCTTATAGATGGCAGAGAAGATGCCGGAGATGACGACCACCGACAGGATGTTGGGGATGTAGAAGATGATGCGGAAAAAGTTCTGGCCTTTGATCTTCTCCCGGGTGAGGATGGCGGCAAATACCAGTGCAAAGGCGAAGGTGATCAGGGTGACCGTTACCACCAGCAGGATCATATTCTGCATGGAGCGGATGAACTGGGCGTCCCGCAGCAGATGCTGGAAGTTTTTAAGCCCCACAAAGGTCTCGTTGGGAGAATAGGCACCCCGCTCATACAAACTCATGCGGAACACGTTGAGGGTGGGCAGGATCATAAAGAGGAAAAACAGGATGGTAGCCGGTGCCACACAGAGGAATACGAACCGTTTGCGGCTTTTATCCGTTCTCATAGGGGATTGACCGCTCCTTTCTTGATGGTACTGTACAGCCCAAAAAAGCGGAGGCGGTAAAAACCGCCCCCGCTGGGCAGGGCTTAATTACTCGATGATGTTGGCGCGCATCTGGTCGCTGGCGGACTTGATGCCGTCGATCCACTGCTGCTCGGTCATGCTGCCGGACACCAGAGAGTTGACAGGGTCGAAGAACACGGTGCGCACTTCCACGCCGGGGATGGCACTGAAGGCTGCAAAGTTGCCCATGGCGGCCTTTGCGCCGTTGTCGTAGATGGAGTAGAACATCTTGTTGTCGCCTTCCAGACTGTCGGCGATGCCCAGCACAGGCTGGATAGCGCCGCTCTCGGCAAACAGCTTGCAGGCTTCGTCGCTGTACAGGTAAGCCACGAACTGCTTGGCGGCATCCTGATGCTCGGCACCGGCGGGGATCCATGCCTGCTCGAACCAGGTGTAGCTGTAACCATCGCCGCCGGCCTTGACAGCGGGCAGGGCGGTCATGCCCCACTCAAAGCCGTCTGCACGGGGAGCCTCGGCCATCTCGCCCACGATCCAGGTGCCGTTGGGCATGAACAGGGCCTTGTTGTCCAGCACCAGCTGCTGGTTCTGGGTAAAGTCCTGATCGTTGGCCTGTGCGGGGGTGATGGGGTTGGTGTAGGAAGCCAGCTTTGCCACGATATCAAAGCAGGTCTTTGCCTCGGGGGTGTCCCAGATGCCTTCTTCGTAGTGGGTAGCCTTGTTGAAGAAGTCGGGGCCACCTGCGGCGTACATCAGCGCATAGAAGAAGGCGTCGAAGTAGCCGGTGGTGGGGTAGGTGAACAGGTAGGTGCCCTCAGCGGCAGCCTTGTCGCCCAGTGCCCACATCTCGTCCCAGGTCTTGGGCACGTCCCAGCCCTTTTCCTTCAGGAAACCGGCGTTGTAGAACAGGCCGCAGGGGCTGTAGAACATGGGAGCCAGATAGGTTTTGCCGTCGCCGTAGGGGTTGGTCAGGGAGGTGTCGGTAAAGCCGCCGGCGATCTTCTCGCTCACCTTCTTGCTCTCGCCGGGCACGGTCATGCTCAGCACATCGGTGATGTCGGCGATCAGGTTGCCCTTGATGAACTGCTCGGTCAGGGCAGCTTCACGGCCGGTGGCCAGATGGACCACGTCGGGGTAGTCGCCGCCCTGCATGGAGGGGCCGATGACGTCCTCCAGCTTTTTGTCGGTGGTCAGGTCCACCTTGATGCCGGTCTGGGCGGTAAAGGCCTCGGTGACCTTCTTCCACATCTCAGCGCCATAGCCGGTCTCGATGGCGGCTACCTTGATGGTGACGTCCGCAGCCACTGCGGAAGAAGTAGCGGCAGAAGATGCCGTGCTGGACGCGGTGGAGCTGGAAGAGCCGCCGCAGGCAGCCAGACCCAGTGCAGCGGCGCCAACGCCGGCCGCCTTCAGGAAATTACGACGAGAAATACGATTCATACTGTGTTGCCTCCATCATTTTGTTCCGTTCAAACACAGCCGGGCAAACAGGCTTTGCCCGAAGGACTGTGTGTTTTTCTGCCTCCAATATAAATTCTTTCGCTTCCTTGCTCAAGAGGTTTGTTGTTTCATTTTTTATAGATGTTGCTTTCTAAAAAATTCTTCCAGCAAAAGTGCTAAAAATCTTTTAAAAGTTTCAGCATAATCCCCAGCCTGTAACTATTTTGACATATTTCGAAGGGACTTGAGAAACAAAAATATAAAAATTAGCCTAAAATCAGGGCTTGCTTTTTTTGTATGTTCCCTCTATAATGAGGGTAAAGTGCACGAAACAACGCACCATTTTTTGATAATGTTTTTAGAATGTTGCGTTTATTTTTAGAAAATTTGCGTTTCCCGAAGGAGCCGATCATCTATGAGTACCCAGCGCTTTGATATCCGCCACGCGCCCGCTCCGCGGGAATCCTTCCGGCTGCTGTACATCAGCAAAAGCAAATTTGGCGGCGATTGGAACAGTACCACCCACACCCACTCCTGCACGGAGCTGTTCTACTGCCTCAGCGGCGAGGGACAGTTCTACCTTGCCGGGCAGCTGTTCCCGGTAAAGCCGGACGATATGGTCATTGTGAACCCGCAGGTGGAGCATACCGAGCTTAGCCTGAACGCCTCGCCCTTGGAGTATATCGTGCTGGGCGTTGCCAGCATGGAGTTTTTGTTCAGCAAGGCGGATACGAACTACGCCATCTTCAATTGCCGGGAGAACCGGGAGCGGATGGTCACGTTGCTGCACATGCTGCTGGCCGAGGCCGACCGCAGCTTAGACGGCTGCGAGACCGTTTGTCAGGACCTGCTGGAGGTACTGCTGATCTGGCTAGTGCGCTGCACCACCATTTCGCTGCAGCTGGAGGAGGCTGCCCCGACCGAGAACCGGGAGTGCGCCGAGATCAAGCGGTATCTGGACACCAACTACCGCGAGGATATCTCGCTGGACCTGCTGGCAGAGCTTGCCCACCTGAACAAATACTATCTGGCCCACACCTTCCAGCGGGAGTACGGCATTTCCCCCATTACTTACCTGAACCGCCGCCGCATTGAGGAGAGCAAGCATATGCTAGGCAACACCAGCTACAGTCTGGCGCAGATCAGCGAGCTGATGGGCTTTTCCTCCCCCAGCTATTTCTCCCAGTGCTTCCGCAAGGCGGAGGGCATGACCCCTAACGAATACCGCCGTCAGACGCGGCAGGGAAAACGCCCCGCCCCGACAAAACGGCATGAAGTATAACGAAAACGAGGAATTTATGATGAAATCCGTTACCCTTTCTTTGCTCCAGTCTGCTGCAAATGCCTTTGATTTTGGCGGGCCTGTGCTCTGCGATGCTCACCACTATGGTGAGGGGCATATCAACGACACCTTTGTGGTCTGGCGGGAAGATCATTCCAAACGCTTTATTTTGCAGCGCATCAACACAGATACCTTTACTAACCCGGTGGGCCTGATGGAGAATGTCTGCGGCGTGACCCGGCATCTGCGGGCGAAAATTCTTGCCGAGGGCGGCGACCCAGCACGGGAAACGCTGAATGTCATCCCAACTTTGTCGGGGTCGACTTGCTATCTGGATGCAGACGGCGGCGCATGGCGTGCCTACGACTTTGTAGAAGATACCATCTGTTTGCAGCAGGTCGGCAGCGAAACCGACTTCCGCACCGTGGCCGAGACACTGGGCAAATTCCAGAACCAGCTGGAGGATTATCCGGCCTCCACCCTCCACGAAACCATCGCCCGCTTCCACGACACGCCCAACCGCTATGCCAATTTTGAAAAAGCCCTCGCCGCCGATGCACTGGGCCGGGCAAAAAATATCACGTCGGAAATCGAATTTATCCATGCGAGGGAGCAGGACTGCCATGTCCTGCTGGATCAGCTGGCAGCTGGCGAAATTCCTCTGCGCGTCACCCACAATGACACCAAGATCAACAATGTCCTCATCGATGCCGCTACCGGAAAAGGCATCTGTGTCATTGACCTCGACACCGTGATGCCGGGGCTTTCGGCCTACGACTTCGGCGATTCCATCCGCACCGGTGCCAACGACTGCGCTGAGGACGAACCTGACCAGAGCAAAGTCCATTTTGACCTGCATCTGTACGAAGTGTTCGCCAAAGGGTATCTCTCCACTGCCGGGGCATCCATGCGCAGGGCAGAAAAAAAGAGCCTTGCATGGGGTGCAAGGCTCATGACGCTGGAATGCGGCATCCGTTTTCTGACTGACTATCTGGAGGGCGACCATTATTTCCATATTGCTCGCCCGGATCACAACCTCGACCGTGCCCGCACCCAGTTCACACTGGTGCGGCAGATGGAAGAGGTTTTCGATCAGATGCTGGAAATCGTCTGCCCGGACAATCACTGATTTCGCAATCTCCTCCATTCGGATACAGCAAGAAGCATGGACGCTCTCCTTTTCGGGGGCGTCCATGCTTCTTTTTACAGCTTATCACTACACACCCATCAAATCGTCCTTTGAGGACGCTGGGAGCGTCGAGGACATGATGCGCTGCAGCAAATTATGAAAGCCCTTTTCAGCCCTGACAAAATTCTGTTTGACCTGCCCTTCAAGCACAAGGGCATCATGTGCGCGCCCTTCATCGGACCAGTAAGCATCCGGCAGTACCTTACCGCCGGGCAGATCGAGCAGGTCATCTGCGGCGGCGAAAACTATGATGGTGCCCGCCCCTGCAATTTTGATTGGGTCAAGTCTCTCCGGCAGGAATGCGTGGATGCCAACGTGACCTTCTGCTTTATCGAGACCGGCACCGTGTTCATCAAGGACGGCAGGCGCTACCACCTGCCAAACAAGCAGCTGCAAAGCCGAATGGCCTGTAAATCCGGCATGAATTTTCAGGGCAGGCCCATTCATTTTGACCTCGTGGACGACTGGGGTTACCCCATCCCGCAGGAAGATCTCTATGTGCCTCATTTCCGCGCAAACTGCGAGACCTGCGGCAGCAAGTTGATCTGCAACGGCTGCAGCGATTGCGGAAAATGCTTATAAAATAAAGGAGTTCTATGAAGAACCAGAAGAAAAAATCGTTTCCCCTCAGAGTGTTCCTCTGCCTGCTGGCTGTTTTGCTGGCCGTCTGAATCGCATTCGGCATTTACGTCAGCGACTACTACCACGCAGACCTGACCGACAGCGGCCTGCGGGTCTATGCCGCCTACGGCAGCGAGGACGGCGTACTGAACCGCGAAAAGTACGAAGCCGACCGCATAAATCTTCCGCAGGACACTACCGAAACGGTCATTGACGGCGGCTGTCACGCCGGGTTCGGCAGTTACGGTGCGCAGAAGGGCGATGGCACACCCACCATCTCTGCCGAGGAACAACAACAGCAGACGGCGGACGAGCCGGCGGCATGGATGAATCTTCAATAAAAAGCAAACTATCCCGACCATTTTCCTGCAGATCACAGGAGAATGGCCGGGACTATTTTTATTATTCCGCGAACCAGCACTCAATACAAATGGAACTTATGGCTGATCTGGTGTGCAATTTCATCCGGCAGCGGGCGGAAACCGATGCAGGTCAGGGTCATGCCTTCTCCGTTTTCATCAAATTCTTCCGGCTCCAGCTCGGTGTGGCAGGCATCCCGGATAAGGAAGAAGTCTTTGTTTTCCACAAGGCCCAATTCCTCGGCAATTGTTTTTGCTTTCAGCAGTTGATTTCGATTCTTGGCCCCACATACGGTCTTGGTAAACGAACCATCGAACCATTCTTCATAGGTTGCTTTCTCCAACATGATTTCTGCCCGATAGCCGGTAATTTCTCCGTCTTTCTCGATGGGTTCCACGCCCTGTCCCATGCCGATGGGGTCGGTGAGGAATGCCAGCGAAGCGTGGCAGCACTGCGCCGCCAGCTTACCGGGAGACATCTGCAGGTCTTTTCGGGCAATGATGAGTTGACGCATTTTCTCTCCTTCTTATGACAGCTTGATCTTCAAATCTGCCAACAGATTCACCGCTTCCGGCAGGGAAAATTTCGCATCCTTCAGGCGGCTGCCCAGAATGTCCACCTTATAGCCTGTAGCATCCCGGAAATCCGCCTTGCGCAGATCACACTGGTAGAACTCCGTTTCGTGAAGTTCCACGCCCTTGAAATTCGCCAGCTGCATCTCACATTTGGCAAACATGGAGCCGACAATTTCGTTGCCGTCCGAAAAGTCGAAGCGGTTAAAGTTCATTTCGGTGAAGGTGTTATATTTCAGACTGCACTCTTTCAGCGTGTGGATAGGGTCCGGGAAGGCACCGTTGGACATCAGCGGTGCCCACTCAATTTCATTCAGGCGGCAGTCCTCAAAATCCAGCGACTGCACCGAAGAATGAGTGCTGCGCAGACCTGTGATCTCACACCGCACGAATTTGCACTCATTCAGCGTGGTATGATCCAGTTCGCATTTGGTAAAGGAGCAATCCACAAACACGCAGTCGGTAAAGTCGCAATCCTCAAAAGCCTCCTCGGTGAACGACAGGTCAGCAAACCGTTCACCCTCACAATAACGCTCTGTCATAAAATTCTCCTGTCAGCGCAGTTCTTCCAGCAGAGCCGTGCAGCCTTCCAGCACATCCTGCCAGGTAGCCTCAAAGTCCCCGGTATACCATGGGTCGGCCACATCGCCGGGGCGGCGGGTATGATCCATCAGCAGAGACACTTTATGCTCCGGGTCGCCGCCCACAAAGCGCGCCATATTGCGCAGGTTGTTGTGATCCATGGCGATCAGGTAATCGTAGGTTTCGTAATCCCTCCGGGTCATCTGCCGGGCGGTTTTACCCTCGCAGGAGATGCCGTGCTCGGCCAGCTTCCGCCGGGCGGGCGGATAGACCGGGTTGCCGATCTCCTCGGTGCTGGTGGCGGCGGATGCGATTTCAAATTTATCAGAAAGCCCGGCTTTGGCCACCAAGTCTTTCATTACAAACTCGGCCATTGGGCTGCGGCAAATGTTGCCGTGGCAGATGAAAAGCACTTTCGTCATGTCAAAATATTTCCTTATATCGTATCATTTTGAATTCTGCACACATGCGTGCAAAATTCAGTTCTGCTTCAAGAACTCCCGCAGCACATCCTCCGGGCGGGGTGTATGGTTTGGGTACTTTTCCCGCAGCGGTGCGGCGGCACCATCCATAATGTAGGGCACACCCACAATGTCCAGCATCGACACATCGTTATAATTGTCGCCAAAAGCCATCACATCGGCAAGGGCGATGTCCAGAGTCTTGCAGATGCTGCGCACACCGATGCCCTTGTTGGCAAAGGTGGTGTCGATCCAGTACGGCCCTGCCACAGCGCAGTTCGCCTCTTTCCATCGTGGGACAAACCGTTCCGTGTAAGATTCTACGCCTTCGTGCAGATACACCGATACTTTTGTGATCTCCTCCGGCACCTCGGAAGGGTCATGGATGATTTGATAATTGTTCCCGATGAACTGAATACGCTTGAGCATTCCCAGACCCCGCTCCATCAGGTATGCAGTATTCTGGCCGGAAAGCATCACTTCGCCCTGCCCGTCGCTGCGGGTCCACAGGTCGTTGGCGATTTCTTCGGCCAGCGCGCGCGGCATCGGATTCTTGGCAATGCACTGCTCGTCCTTATAAATCACGCCGCCGTTTTCGCAAAGAAACACACAGCAGTCCGCCACCGGTGCAAAGAGCTTGCGCAGGCTGGTATACTGCCGACCGGATGCCGGGCAAAACAGAATGCCGCGCCGATGCAGCTCCCGTATCTGCTCAAAGATCTCGTCTTCCAGTTCCTTTTTGCCGTATTGCAGCAGCGTACCGTCAATGTCGCTGCAAATCAGTTTGATTGACATTTTCCGTCCTCATTTTTCAAGATAATTTTAGGCAATTCCCCGGCATCCAGAACACGGACGCCTTCGTCCATCAGCATCTTGGCAAAAACGCCCTGTCCGGGAATCTTTGTCCCGGAAAACGTTCCATCGTAAATTTCCTTCACGCCGCAGCTGGGGCTGCGGGATTGCAGGATGGCAAGCTCCACCCCATTTTCTTTTGCGATGGCAAGGGCCTTGGCTGCGCCCGCCCGGAACTCCCGGTCCACATTGATGCCCTCTTTGTTCGTGACAACGCCCTGCACGATTTCCGCCGGGCACCGCGGTGTGGGCAGGCCGCCCAAAACCTCCGGGCAGACCGGAACCACCTGATGCCCCCGCGCAAAATCACAGACCGCCTGATTGTAATTGTTTCCGCCGCTGTATTTGCAGTTTTCGCCCAGCAGGCAGGCGCTGACCAGAATCTTCATTGTCGCGCGCTCCGTTTTTCAGATACTGAATCTTTTCCCTATTCTACCACGCTTTTGGGCATTGAAAAAGAGGATTTTGCTTTTCCTATCCCCATACCGGGAGGTTCGCCGTAATCTTTTCTAATTCCTGTGCAAGAAACGTCAGTCTTTCCCTCAGATGGTTGTTATGCAGTGCATCTCCGTTCAGCAGATAGTCCGTTCTGACATTCAGGCAGGATGAAAGATCCTGCAGCAACTCAATCGAGCAGCAGCGGCTTCCCGTTTCAACTTTTGCAAGATGGTTCGCACTAATGTTCAGCATTATACTCAGCTGTTCCTGCGTAATCCCTTGCTTTTTCCGCAAATCGCGGATAAAGCTCTTACACGCAGCTTATCCGTAGATTGCAAGTTTGTTGCAAGTTAGCTTTAAGTTTCGTTGCAAGTCTCCTATTCTTACAGATACCACTCTGGTCTGCTGCTTCATTGTAACCGTCAAAAGAAAAGATGCTTCAGCCAACATTAAATTCTCATCAAAAAACAGGGAGTGACATCAAATCACTCCCCGTTTGAATTGATTGTATCAGAGTTTCGTCATCCAGAGCCCATGCAGATTGCAGTATGCGTAAACGGCCACCGGCTTTTCACTGCCCAGTTCAAAAACAGTGCTGGGAGCCTGCCCCGGATTCAGATAGCGGATCTGCCCGCCGTTCTCAGTCTCCACAAAAATCCACTGAATATAGTGAACATCCGCCATGGGGTGCTCCACCGCGCCCACTGTGACCGTGAGACGACTGCCGGAAAGCTCTGCCACCGGCAGATGCTTCTCGCCGCTGGCTTCCACCGTATTGGGAACCAGCTCTTTCATTTTCTCCCCGCAGCAGACCAGCGGAACGCCTGCGTTATGGATGGTAGTGACGAGGTTGCCACAGTGATTGCAGATGTAAAACTTTGCCTTCATATCGAAATCCTCCATTGGAATGGTATCAGTGTGTTTCTTGTATCTATATGATAACATTTCCTATTTATGATTTCTGTGACTGAATCACGCAAAGCGTTTTTCTGCCGTCTTCACCCTTCCCTCTGCTCCACGATTTCCAGACTATCCCGCCCTACATGGCAGAGCAAAAACAGCACCCGCACACCTGCGGCCTTTGCTTCGGCCAGTGCCGTACCAAACTCCGGCTGTGTGCTGACATTTGGCCGCACCTCGGTGATGCCTTTCATCTGAATCACGAAAGCCACTGCGCACCGATACCCTGCCTGCTGTGCCTGCGCCAGCTCGTGCAGGTGCTTCACGCCGCGCTCGGTGGGTGCATCCGGGAAGTAGCCGATACCGTCCACTTCCAGTGTGCAGCCCTTGACTTCCATCAGATACTTTTGCTCGCCCTTTTCCATATAAAAGTCGATGCGGGACTTCCCATAGGTGAATTCCGGCTTGATATAGTCGTAGCCCTGTTTTGCAAGCCACTCCCCTACCACCTTATTGGGTGCCTGACTGTCCATATTGACCCAGCCGAGGCCCTGCTTGTGTACCGCCACAAGGTCGTATTTTGTTTTGCGTTTCGGGTTATCCGACACTTCCAGCCGAACTGCCGTACCGGGCAGTAGCAGTTCCTTGCACCGCCCGGTGTTCTTGACATGGACGGTTTCCACTGCTCCATTCACTCCCACATGGGCAATAAAGCGGTTGGGACGGTCAACAAAAATGCCATCTGCGATTTCTCTGTATTTCAATCTTTACTCCATTTTCAGTACAGGATTCGGGAGCCATGCCCATCCTGTTTACCAAGATACAGTTCCACGACCATCCTGCCGCTTTCACTGTTGCAGAGTTCTTGCCTGATACACCCGCTCCGTCCGGGCATCAAAGCAGCAGAAAATCACCTGCATGGCGTAATCCGCATGATCTTCCAGCCACTGCGCCACCGTTTTAACTGCAATCGCTGTGGCATCCTCCAGCGGGTAGCCATACACACCGGTCGAAATTGCCGGGAACGCAATGCTGTGGACGTCATGCTCTTTGGCAAGGTCCAGCGAATTGCGGTAGCAGTCCGCCAGCTGCGCGGCATCCTCTGCTGTGCCGGGATAAATCGGCCCTACTGTATGAATGATATACTTTGCTTTCAACCGGTAGCCCTTAGTGATTTTTGCTTCTCCGGTGCGGCAGCCGTGCAGCGTGCGGCACTCCGCCAACAGTTCCGGCCCTGCTGCCCGGTGGATGGCACCGTCCACACCGCCGCCACCCAACAGGCTGCGGTTGGCTGCATTCACGATGCCGTCACAGTCCAGTTTGGTAATATCACCCTGCACCACTTGAATCTGATTTTTTACTTTTTCAGAAATCATTGTAAACACCTCACTTTTTGAGCAGCTCCAGCGCCTTGTCCATGGGCACACAATCGGCATAGCGGTCCGGCCAGAGGAACTCATTGTAATAGTGGTAGCTCTGCTCCCCTGTCATGTACTCGTTGTCCTGCGTGGAATTTGCATAGGCAGGAACGATCATGTGCAGGCCATGCTCAAAGCCCGCCTCCACCGTTGCATTGATGCAGAAGTCGGTCATAATGCCGCAGACCATCACATCTTTTTCGCCCTTTTCCGTCAGATATTCCAGCAGACCGCTTTCTTTTTTGAACGCACTGCATACGGTTTTGACGAACCGTTTTTCAGTCAGCAGTGGCGCAAACCCGGAATAGACCTCGAATTCATCGTCCCCGATGGAGAAACCGGTGCCGGGCCCATCGTCATGCTGGACATAGACGACCTCAATTCCCTGTTCGCGGGCAGTCCGGATTAGTTTCCTGATGTTGCTGACAAACTTTTCAAACGCATACAGGCGTTCATCCACGATACCTTTCTGTGTATCCACAACCAGTAAAACCATGTGTAAGCCCTCCTGTTTTTCTTTGATTTCATGCTACCATAGACCGCCGTTTTCTACAAGCAGATTCGAAAAATTTACTTCTTCCAAAGCCTGTCTGATGGGTTTGTTATGGCTCCCCATCGCCGCAGCAATCCACAGGCGGTTTTGAAAGATAAATCTCCTTCATTTTCTGCTTAACGGCAGCAATAAAAAAGACCCCCGCAGCGTATGATTTGACGCCGCGGGGTTTCTCAATTGTTCGGTTTGTATTGCAGCACCTTCTGGGAGAACGTCCGATCGAAGAACTGGATGAAGGGTCCAAGGCAGAACGCACAGATCAAGGTGCCAAGGCCCACAAGGCCACCCAGCAGCCAGCACAGCAGGGCGCTGAGCGCATCGGTGAAGATGCGGCACCCGAAGTACGGGCAGGGTGTGTAGTCCCGCAGACCGAGGGAAAGGTAATCGTAGGGCGCGATGCCGAGGTCGGCGGTCTGGTAGAGCGAAGCGCCCAGCGCCGTGACCAGCACCGCCGCGATGACCCACGCCAACTGCACCGCCAGCGACGGCGCGTCGCCGAAGTGGGCGTGAATGGGGTCATAGAACGCCGTGACGATGTACCCGATGCAGATGCCGTTGACGAAGGTGCCAAGGCCGATGTACTTGCGCCCGAACCAGAATTCCAGCAGGAAAAACAGGATGTTCGTGCACAGGTTCTGGGTGCCCAGCGAGATGCCGAGCAGCTCCGCCAGCCGCATGTTCAGGGCGCTGATGGAGTCGTTGCCGAGGTGGGACTGCTTGAAAAGCGCAATGCCAAGGGCGATGATGACGATGCCCGCCACCATGCCCACCACCCGCCGGGCAGTCGGTTTGCGCAATGCGGTGCCGTTCATAGGGGATTCTCCTTTAGCGTTTCTTTTCCCCTATTATACGCCTACTTTGGGCGGGAGACAAACTATTTATGGAAAGATACAACGATATACGGGGGATCCGCCTTACCCCTTTAATCTCACCTCAATCCGTTCTTTCTCCAGCCTCTCCCCGATCACGATGAGCACTTTCTGCCCCTTGGGGATAGCGTTTGCCGTCAGGCCGTCGGCGGTGGCGTTCAGCTCCACCCAGCCGTTCTCGTCCTGTACGAAACCTTTCGCCCGCAGCACATGGCCGCACGCGGGGTCGGTGAAGAGGGCCGGGATATTCTGTTCGAGCTGCTGGCACGAGAGGCCCAGCTCCAAAAAGTAGGCCGAACCAAAGGCCCTATGCGGTTGGCGTTACCCGCTTCTAATTATAGCAAAAGGAGGTTCTTTTTCTACCGTTTCGACGCTACGGCTCTTTTCTTCCACAAGCATAGCTTGTGGTTTTCTCTATGAATAAGAGCGGGGCCTTGCAAAGGGCTCCGCTCTTGTTGTCTAAGAAAGTATTGCCATTTCGAGACAGAAAGAATATACTTATATTAAATGATAAATATATACCGGTTTACAATGCATATAGCGGTCAGACAGAAACCATGCAGGCAAAATGGGCTAACCTGAAAA
>ERZ1673722.683-NODE-683-length-41340-cov-53.403343_pt1 | contig 41340 bp, 43 predicted proteins | sample MGYA00580222_ERZ1673722 | MGnify/ENA primary metagenome ERZ1673722 (study PRJEB41218, sample SAMN15661750) | gut metagenome | host: Homo sapiens | place: Canada: London | collected 2015-08-20/2019-03-30 | study: EMG produced TPA metagenomics assembly of... | reverse complement strand
CTGCCGCACCTCGCTCGCCGTATCGGCACTTAGAATTATGCGGTATTGCCCTAACATAAACAATCACTCCGCCGCGGGTCCGGTTTTCAGCTGGTCCTGCGGCGGAGTTTTTATTTTATAATTTTTTAAGATTTAAGACGACTTTTTATTGCGCGGCACCCGGCGCTTGGGGGCGGCTTTGCGGGGCTGGTTCTGCTTTTTGGGGGCAGCCTTTTTGGGCTGCGGGTGTACCCGCACAAACTGGATGGGGTTGCCGTTGGGCAGGGTACGCTCTTCCACTTCCAGCACCGGGAAGGACGCCAGGAATTTATTCAGGCTCTTGCTGCCAAAGTTACGCACATCAAAGTCCGGGTAGCGCTTGATGAGCTGGTCTCCCACGCGGGAGGTTCGCACCCAGCCGGTGCCATCGTCCATCTCGTCGATCATATCGCAGACCAGGCGGCAGATGGAATCGCGGTTGATGGCGGTATCGTCCCCCGCGCCAACCTGGGCGGCGGCTTCGGCGGCAGCGGTGGAATCCGCGCTGGCATCCTCGCTTCCACCATGCTCCAAAATCAGGTCAAGGTACTTGAACTGGTCGCAGGCTTTCACAAAGGGACCAAGTGCCTTGCTTTCGCCCATGCCGATGACCAGCTTGCCGGCTTCGCGCAGGCGGGCGGCAAGGCGGGTAAAGTCCGAATCGGACGAAACGATGCAAAAGCCATCCACATTGCCCGCATACAGCAGATCCATGGCGTCAATGATCATGGCGCTGTCGGTTGCATTTTTGCCGGTGGTGTAGCTATACTGCTGGATGGGAATGATGGAGTTGTTCAGCAGCACATCCTTCCAGCTTTTCAGGCGGGCATCAGACCAATCGCCGTAAATACGTTTGCAGGCCGCCACGCCAAAGGACGCAGCTTCATCCAAAATCACCTTTACATATTTGGGGCTGATGTTATCCGCATCGATCAGAACTGCCAGTTTCAGATCCTGCATCACAGCCTCACTTCCTTACCGGTTTGACCGGGCGGTCAAAGTACATATAAATCTGGCAGGGGATCATGCCGTTATAAATTTTGCGGCGCTTGGCGGCCTTTTTGCCAAAGTGGGCTTCAAAATCAGCATCCGCCGTAATGGCATACAATCCTGCGGTGGGGCTTGCCTGCCACACCTGGCCCAGGGTGCGGGCCAGGGCGGCGGCTTCGGCGGCATCGCCCAGGCGCTCGCCGTAAGGCGGGTTGGTCAGGATGATGGAGCTGGGGCGCGGGGCAAAGTCTTTTACGTCTGCCACCTCAAAGCGGCAGCGATCCCCCACCCCGGCCAGCTTGGCGTTGGCGTTGGCCAGCGCCACAGCGTTGGGGTCAATATCAAAGCCAAAGCCCTCGAACCCGGCATCCAGGCGGGAAGCCGCCAGTGCTTTCTGGCGCTCCTCCGCCCAAACGGCAGCGGGCACAAAGTCATAGTGCTCGGCGGCAAAGCGGCGGCGCAGGCCGGGGGCGATGTTCAGTGCTTTCTGGGCTGCTTCGATCACCAGCGTACCGGAACCGCAGAAAGGATCCTGCACAGTGCTGTCGCGCCGGACAAAACCGACATCGGCAATGGTAGCGGCCAGCGTTTCCTTGATGGGGGCCAGCGTGGCGTTTTTGCGATAACCGCGCTTATGCAAGCCGTCGCCGGAGGTATCCAGCATCACTTCCACCACGTTTTTACGCAGGGCAAAGCGGATTTTGTACAAAGCACCGGTTTCCGGCAGAGTGGTGGTTTTGTGGCCGTACTGCAGCCGCTTAACGATTGCCTTTTTGACAATGCTCTGGCAGGCAGGTACGCTGGAAAGCTGGCTGGACAGGCTGGAGCCCTTGACCGGGAACTGGGCATCCACCGGGATCAGCTCCTCCCACGGGATAGAGTAAACGCCGTCGAACAGTTCATCAAAAGTTGCGGCGGGGAAGGTTTTCAGCAGCAGCAGCACGCGCTCGGCGGTGCGCAGGTTCAGGTTTGCTGCGGCGATCATGGCGGCATCACCCTCAAACGCCACGCGGCCATCCGTCACCTTTACGTTCTGCGCACCAAGGCGTTTGACCTCAAAGGAAAGGGTATGCTCGGTGCCAAAAAAGCAGGGAGCCACCAAAGTATACATGTTGGGCATAGTGTGTCCTTTCTGGGGCTGTGCATGGCGCAGCCGGATATGCGGGGCCGGGCATATTGGGTCAGCCCCGCGGGATAAAAATTAGATTATGCCGTTACATAACCCAAAAAAGGCCCTGCCAAGCAGAGCCTGCATCTTATGGGCGTTGCAGTTGGCGTACGCTGCAGAAATCAGCCGCGGCGGCGGGAATACCCACCGCGATGATTCTCGGTAACGCGCTTGAGATCCGCAATTTTTTCTTCGCTCTGGGTCTTATAGCGTGCCATCATATCCTCAAAGCTCAGGTCGCCCTGCGGCTGCGAGGGTTTGGGCTGCCAGACACGGGGGGCTGCTTCGCGGCGGGGCGGGCGGCCGCCAGCCGGGCGTGCACCACCGTTACTGCCCTGCTGCCCTTGGGGGCGCGGGCTGCGGGGCGCGCGGGGTGCGCGCTCCGGTGCGGGCTGGGTCTGCTTGATGGACAGTGCAATCTTGCCATCCGGCGCGATGGAGATGACCTTAACCTTAACGGTCTGGCCAGCTTCCAGCACGGTAGCAAGGTCCTGCACAAACTCATAGCTTACCTCAGAAATGTGAACAAGGCCGGTTTTGCTTTCCGGCAGGGCAACGAAGGCGCCAAACGGCTTAATGCCGGTAACTTTGCCTTCCAAGATGTCTCCAACCTGTAATGCCAAAACTATAATACCCCTTTGCTGCCCGGCAAAACTGCCGGGTATCGTTATTGATGGAACCTTTGCTTTCAGATTCCGCTTGTATGCCTTGCAGGCAAGGCCTGCACTGTTAAAGGCTGGTTGAGTCCGCAAAAAACAGAAGCCAGCCTTTTGCATCTTCCATTGTACCTGGCATGGTAATCCGGCGTAATGCTGTTACTTGCCGCTCAGATCCACCCAAATGCGCTCATTGGGCTTGGCATAGCCATCGGCGCGGGCGCTGCGTTCAATAATCGCGTCTTTGCCATCGGCCAATGCGCGTCCCAGCTCTTCGTTTTGGGCCTGCTGGGCGCTGAGCTGTTCGCGCACCGCGGCGAGTTCCTGCTGTTTGGAGCCGATGGTGATCTGGCACTGGATCAAAGTAAAAAACAAAGAACAAAACAGTGCCGCCACAGCCAAGGGAAGCAAACGCCGCGCAATGCTTTTGTGTTGGTTCATGCGGCAGCGCCTCCTTCCGGGCAGGTATCAAAATGCCGTTGTATGCAAACCATTGTACCGCCTGCCCGCACAAGAAGGTCTTATGCAGGCATACTTAAATACAGTTTAATTATATAATATTGTGTGCTTGTTTTGCAACACATTTTTCGGCTTTTTTCCGCTTTTCTTGCATGAATCTTGTGCGTTGTGCCGCCGGGCGTGCCGAATCTTTCTGATCCGGGCCAGCAGCCACTGTTTGAACGGGTGTACCGCATAGTCCGCCGCAAAGCGCAGCGGCCAGACCAGAACAAACACCGTGCCGCGCAGCGCCCTGTGCACCGCGTGGGAAACGCACCACCGCCAGCACAGTGCCCCCAGCCCCATGGCGGCGGCCATATACCAGCGCGCCGCCCCGGTAGCCGAAGCCCCCGCCGCGAAGCCGCAGCAGACAAAGGCTGCGGCAGCAAAGGCCAGCACATCCCACACAAAGCAGCGCACCGGGCCGCTGCCAAAGGCAAGGGTCGCCCCATCCCGTACAGCGCCAAGCAGCAGGCCCGCCCCAAGACAAAGCAGTACATCGCCCAGCACTGCCCACAACGGCGGCGATGGCACCATCAACGCAGCAGGCGGGCCAGCAGCCCACCGCTCTGTTTTTTGCTCTGCTGGTTCTCGGTATACTGCAAATATTCGATCTGGCCGGAGATATGCACTTCCCCCGTGCGAACCGAAAGCTCGCTGACCTGCATTCCTTGCCCACCGATGGTCAGATCCCCCAGCGGAGTTTGCAGCGTTGCGCCCAGTTCATCACAGCTCACAATACGGGTCACACCGGTCACCGTCAGCCGGGCGCGGTTTTCCAGCGTCAGGGCATGGGCGCGCGGCGGAGCAGACAGGTCGGATTGCTGGGGGGCATGTTCCCCAATCGGGTGCGGGCTGGTCAGTTCTGGCATGGCGGTTTCCTCCGGCAGCAATTGTTGCTTACCCTATACCATATGCCGCACACCGCGCGGTTAGAACTCCCCCGCCCTGGTTTTTCTCAGCCTTCCAGGATCTCAAACAGCTCGCGGGCAACATCCTTGCCCTTGGGTTCATCAATAGAAAGCACCCGCACCTTGACGGGGCGGTTGCCGAAGGTAATCTCGATCACATCGCCGATCTTTACGGCATAGCTTGCCTTGGCGGGTTTGCCGTTCACGATCACGCGGCCCGCATCGGCCACATCATTGGCCAAGGTGCGGCGCTTGATCAGGCGGCTGACTTTCAGGTATTTATCCAGTCTCATGGTTCATCCTCATCTCTATGGCAGCGGTACTCCAGCCACCAGGCGGGAATCATGCGGCGCTGCCTATATCATAAAAGCCCGCCGCGTTTGGGTGCGGCGGGCTTTTTCATTCAGAGCGTATCTGACGCCTGAACAGATTACTGCACAGCGTCCTTCAGTGCCTTGCCAGCCTTGAATGCGGGCAACTTGGAAGCAGCAATGGTCATGGGCTCTTTGGTCTGCGGGTTGCGGCCCTGGCGTTCCGGGCGCTCACGGACTTCAAAGGTGCCAAAGCCAACCAGCGAAACTTTGCCGCCGTTCTTCAGCTCTTCGGTGATAGCAGCCAGTGCTGCGTTGACAGCCTTTTCGGCGTCTTTCTTGCTCATGCCAGCTTCAGCGGCAACGGATGCGATCAGTTCAACTTTGGTCATTTGTTATATACCTCCAAATTAAATAAATTGCGTTTTTTTGCCTTTTCAGGCTACCGGCCCGGCTGCTGTGCAAAATGCCTCGTTGGCTTTTTGCAGCGCCTGTTCGGGGTCTACCCCTGCCTGCCGGGCCAGATTGGCGGCGGCAAACAACAGTTCGCCCACAGCCTGTTCTGCCTGCGCGCTGGCGGGCTGCGCCGTTTGCAGGTTCTCCGCCGCGTCTGCCAAGGCTGCAGCATCGGCCCCCTGCAGGGCTGCGCCATGGCGTGCGGCGCGCTTTTGCAGCTTGGCCGCGCGCATCAGCGCGGGCATGGCACGGGGCACACTTTCCAGGTCATCGGCCAGGGTGCGGCGGCCCTTTTCTTTATTTTTGAGCGCATCCCAGTCCGTTATACCCTCGTAACCTGGTTGGGTGCCAAAAATATTCGGGTGCCGCTCAATCAGCTTTTGGCATACGCCATCGCAGACCTGTTCCCAGGTAAAGCGGCCGGTTTCCTGTTCCATGCAGGTATGGAAAGCAACCTGCATCAGCACATCGCCCAGCTCTTCACACATCAGCACCGGGTCATCCAGGTCCAATGCGTCCACAGCCTCATACGCTTCTTCCAGGAAGTTCATCCGAATCGATGTATGGGTCTGAACTTTATCCCACGGACAGCCGTTGACCGGATCCCGCAAAAGGGTGATAATGCGGACAAGATTATCTGCCGTGTACGGGCGGTTGTGCGGATATTCCATGCATGCTGCAATGCTGCCTGCCCAGGATGTACCAGGGTCCGCCTGAAAAAACAACAGGCAACATCATACCTCTCATTCTACCGTTTTGTCAAGGAAACAATACAAGTTGCTGTTTGACAGCCGAGTTACCTGTTTACAGCTGTGCGCCGCAATGGTTGCAGAACAGTGCGTCTGCATCCACATCTGCATGGCAGACGGGGCACTCTTTGGTCTCACCGCGCGGGCGGTCAGCCGCATCGGCCAGAGCCTGCTCCTCCTCGGGGGTCAGGCCGGCGGGGTCATCGTGGTAGGTGGTGGGATCGTTGGGGTCCTCAGCCTCCTGCTCAGCCTCGGCAGCTTCAGCGGCAGCGGCCTCATCGGGGGTCATGCGGGCCTTGATTTCCTCAATCGCCTTTTCGATTTCGGCAATGTTCTCGATATATTTATCCACCAGGGGCTGGTTTTCCTCGTCTGCCTTATGCAGGCTGTAAACCAGTGCGCCCAGCTGGCGCTGTGCCTTGGCCAGGCGGTTCTGCTGGGATGCCAGATCCAGCTGGTTCTTGCCCTTATCTGCAATATCCATGGCTGCCTTGTAAGCGGTATCCACAAACTGCATGCTCTGTTCTTTGATCTTATTGATATCCAGTTCAAACATAATGTAACACCTCGTTATCATCTGGCCCCGGCAGGGCACTGCGCCACAGCTGCGCAGCCCGGCCGGGTGGAATGAAAAGCCGTAAAAATTTATTATTTTCGATTTCACGGCTTTTCCCTGTAAGGCTTATTATACCGTATCATTGCCTGGTTTTCAATCTTGTGGCGCAAAGAATTATGTCCAAATCGTAAACATTTGGACGTAACAGGAAGTTTTATTGGTTTTCAGCTCCAATGAACTCCCGCAGCATGCTTTTCTGTGGGATCAGCGCGGCATTAATGGGTACAAAATGCGCAAACCGGCTGCGCAAATCCGCCATGCGGCCCGCATTGGCGCTGGCCGTCAGCTGGTCAATATAATATTCCCAAATCCCCACCTCGCAGCTGAACGAAGTATCCAGCACAAGGTTCGCCCGATTCTTGAACGTCTTGATATACTGGTCCTCTGCCTTACAGACATGGGGCCACAGGCCGATGGTAAAATCGGCATCATGCCCGCGGAACCGCCAGTCCCGCGTAATGCGGCGGGCAAGGCGAACATCGCGGGTGGCGATCAGCCGCGCACCGTCCGGTCCGGCATATTCTTCCCGCAGGCTGGCGTAAATATTCAGCACAGCATCCTGCGGCAAAGTCTCGGTCAGGATGGGGTTAAAGGCGTGCAGTCCCTCCACAACCACCACACCGTCGGTGCAGTCGATGTGCTGGGTCTGCGGGGCGGGCAGCTGGGTCATAAAGTCAAAGATCGGCGCATCGCACACGCCGGTCTGGGCCAGCTGCTGCAGGCAGTGCTGCACCAGCGGGATATCCAGCGCTTCCACGCATTCGTAATCATCCCGGCCATCCGGCTGTTTGGGGTAGCGGCCCTCGCCCACAAAAAAGTCGTCCAGGCTCAATACCCGGCTGCGCACGCCTTTGCTGCGCATGGCGGCGGCCAACTTGTTGGCGCTGGTGGTTTTGCCCGCAGCGGAAGGCCCCGTCAGCATGACAATACGGCGGCCGGATGCCAGAACATAGGCCGCGGCGGCATCAATGCGGCTCTGGTACTGCTGTTCGCTCAGCTGCACCAAATCAGCCGGGTTGTGCGCGGCAAGGTTGAGCAGCTCACACCCCACCATGCGCTTGGGGGCGCGCGGATTCACCACAGCTGGGATATTGGTCATAGAACTGTTTCACTCCTTCCTTGCGTGCAAGGATCGTGTCAAAACGGTCGATATATTCTGTCGGGTACTTATAATTAAAGATACGCTCGATCTTGCCGTGACGTGCACCGGGGGCCACCAGCTTTGTAGAACCGCCCGCACCGGCAGAAAGAATGGTGTGGACTTCCTCCATAATATAGATATTATACAGGCACTCGTACCCCGGCTTGCACCAGCCCACATTTTCCAGGTTTTGCAGGGTGCCTTTTTGGCGGTACAGGTAGTAGGGGCGGTAACCGGCTTTTTCCAGCAGCTCGCAGCTTTCCACCATAGCGGCCACATCGGCATAATCCGCAGCGCGGTGCTCCACCACCAGGTTGGACGCCCGTTTCAGCGTGAGGGTATGCACGGTGATATTTTCCGGGTCCAAGTCAATGGCCGTCTGCAGGCTATGGCGGAAGCCTTCCACCGTATCCCCCGGCAGACCCGCGATCAAGTCCATGTTGATGTTATCATGCCCCACGCGGCGGGCGGTCCGGTAACAATCCAGGATATCCTGCGCCGTGTGGCGGCGACCAATGTTGCGCAGCACTTCATCCGAGAATGTCTGCGGGTTGATGGAAATGCGGGTTGCGCCGTATTCTTTGATGATACGCAGTTTTTCTTCGTCGGTACAGTCAGGGCGGCCCGCTTCCACGGTAAACTCTTCCAGGGCGGGCAGGTCAAACTGCTCGGCCATGATGCCCATCAGCTGGCGCAGCTGCTGCGCGTTGACGCTGGTGGGGGTGCCGCCGCCGATATACAGCGTTTTGATGCTGAGGTGTGCGGCGTCCGCAGCGGCGCGGGTAGCGGCAAGCTCCTTGCACAGGCAGTCCACGTAGGGGGCCACCAGCGCACGGCTGGATTTATCCCCCACCGTGCGGGAAACAAAGCTGCAATAGCTGCAGCGGGACGGGCAGAACGGAATGCCCGCGTACACACTGCAATCCATCGGCTGGGCGCGTTCCAGCACCGGGCGCTGCAGGTCCGCAATACTTTTGGCCATGGCAAAACGGCGCGGCGTGCAGTCAAAATGCTGCAAAAAGCGCTGTTCGATTTCTTCTTCGGTTTTGCCCTCGGCGCGCAGGTCATGGATGATGCGCACCGGGCGCACACCGGTCATCATGCCCCAGGGCGGGCGGATACCGGTAACGCCGCACAGCATGGTGTACAGCATGCGGCACAGAGCATACTCCTGCGTACGGGCATCCCCCTGGGGCGGGCGCTGCTGCACCCAGGTGGTTGTGCCGTTCTGCCGCACCAGAACCAGCAGCAGATACCTGTGAGCCACAGCCAGCACAAGGTCTGCGGTATCGTCCGGCAGGGTCTGGCTCAGCTCCGCCGCCGGGTAAAAGATGCGTGCGGTATGCTCGGCCTCATACCCAGCTGCCGCACCGCGCAATACAATTTGCATAAGAACCCCCGAATTGGAGGGAGGAGTTAGGAGTTAGCGCGGAGCCGAGCCTGTTGTAATCCCGCTTATGCCAATACTGCCAAAACAGTACCCGTCGCATTGCAGGTATACCGCAAACTTTTAGGCCGCCGCTTAACTCCTCTCTCCTAACTCCTACCTATCTTAAAATACTTCCCCCATCAGATATGGGTTGGACCGGCGTTCCTGGCCAAGGGTGGTAAAGCTTTCATGGCCGGGGTAGACGGTGGTTTCATCCGGCAGGGGCAGATCCGCCACCAGAGCAAGGCTGCGTTGCATATCGGCTGCGCTGCCGCCGGGCAGATCCACGCGGCCGCAGCTGCCCGCAAATAGGGTATCGCCGCTGAACAGCCGGTCGCCGCAGGCGATGACCACGCCGCCGGGGGTGTGGCCCGGTGTGTGCCAGATGCGGAACGTCAGCTCATCCACCTGATACTCACTGTTGCCCGTAGGCCACGGGGCATCGATCAGATCCGGAGTCAGCGGATACATCTGGTCACCTTTGGCATCGGCCAGGTCCATATGCACCTTGGCGCCGGTGGCTTTTTTCAGGGCCGCCACACTGCCCACATGGTCATAATGGCCGTGAGTGAGGAAAATGTCCGTCAGGGTTGCGTCATTCTCTTTCAGCTGAGCCAGATAGGTTTCGGCCTCGGCAGCGGGGTCCACCACAACGGCATGCCCGGCGGCGGTGATCAGCAAAAAGGTATTGGTGTACAGCGGCCAAACGCCGTGGATATGGATCAATTTCATGGTTGTGCTCCTTTACTTCCACTCATCGGTATCAATGATGATGGTCACCGGACCATCGTTGACAAGGCTGACCTGCATATCGGCCCCAAACTCGCCATGCTGAACGTCTTTCAGTCCCTGGGTGTTCATCAGCTCCTGCAAAAAGGCATCATAAGCGCTTTTGGCGGTTTCCCCTTTTGCGGCATGGATAAAGCTGGGCCGTTTGCCGCGGGAGGTATCGCCATACAGGGTAAAGTTGCTGACGACAAGAACCGAATAGCCAAGTTCCACCGCGCTGCGGTTCAACTTGCCCTCATCATCGGCAAAAATGCGCAGCCCGGCGCATTTGGCTGCCAGCTTGGGGATAATGGCGGGGTCGTCCCCATCCTTTACCCCAAGCAAAATCATCAGCCCCGGCCCGATGGTGCGGGGATCGCCGCCGTTGACCACAACGGACGCCGAGGAAACACGCTGAAGCACAGCACGCATAACACAGTTCTCCTTATTCAGTCAGTATGGCACACCCGGTTAAACCGCAGGCACCATAAAATAGCAGGAATCCGCTACAAAGAAATTCAGCGAATCATCGCCCGCAAACACCGCCTGCCAGTTTTCCCATGTTGCGCCGTCGGTTGTCACATACACGGCGGTGGGGTCATACTGCCCGGCGGCAAGCCGGGCAGCGGTATCGGCGCGGCTGGCTTCCGCCGCTGGGTGGCTGCCGGACACAGCAATATCCAGATTGGTTGCCAGCCCCTGCTTGCCCGCCAGAATGGCCAGCAGGCGCAGGCGGTCCTCCCGCACTTCCCCGGCGGCAAGCAGCTGGATGTGGCCAGCGCCAAGGCTGGCGGTCTGGTCGTTGTTTACCACTGTGGCGTTGATGGGGTCGGCGAACTTCTGCCGCTTTTGCTGGGCGGCGGCGCTCAAATCAAACGCCTGAACGCCGACAAACAGCGCCAGCACCAGCACCGCATACCGGCCGGGCAGGCGGTCCCGCAGGGTATACACGGCATACACTACCATGCAGGCCGCCACCAGATAGAACATCCGCCCGCTGGAGCGGAAGATGCCGCACAGCTCCAACAGCTTTGCAGGCAGCGGCAGCTCAATGCCGGTGTTGTCCCAGTAAATTTTGTTGCTGACGGCAAACAGCGTTAAAAACACGCAGGCCGCAAACACCGGCCCGTTGCGGTGCCACCAGGTTTTGGTGTTCTGGGGGCAGCGCACCGCCCGGCGCAGGCTGAACAGCAGCGCCGCCGTGATCAGCGCCAGCACACCAAGCCCCAGGTAATTGAAGCCATCATACTGGCCGGGCTGCTGCGGCATTACCTGGTACAGCCGGGACCAAGTGTAGCCCCCGCGGGAGGTTGGGTTGATGAGTGCATTCAGGTTCATGGAATAATCGCCATAGCCGGAGCGAGATGCCCCGGTGCCGGAGCCGATGGCCCCGCACAAAACGCCGCCCACCACAGCCGCTGCCAAACTTGCCGCAAACTGCAGCGCCGCGCGGCCCCAGGCTTTTTTCTGGCGGCCCAGTTCCACGGCAGCCAGCAGGGCGCACATCATGACCAGCGGCAGAAAGTACGGGTGGATGCCCACCGCCAAAAAGGCCAGCACCGGCATGGCCCAGGGGAATTTGGCCGTGCCGCTGTGCAGGTTTTGACGGTATTCCAGAAAGGCATACAGCGCCAGCAAAAACAGCCACTGGCTGGCCAGCGCGGTATGGCGGAACGCGCGCTCCCACAAGGTAGGCAGCATAACAAACAGCAGACCGCCCAGTGTGGAAAACACCAGCGCTCCCGCGCCAGTTTTTGCCTGCCCGCGGGCGCACAGAAGCGCACCGGCTGCCCCCTGCATGGCAAAGCAGAACAGCGTGTACCACCCAAACCACTGGAAGGTGGAGGGCAGCACCCCGCGCAGCGCCTTGAAGAAGATGCTGACCCAGGGGATGCTGTCGGTAAACGAAATGACGGTGCCATCCGGGGCGGCAATGGTATCCGCCAGGCCCAGCGGGAACGCCCAATGAGAGTTGCGGAACAACACCCAGCCCGCATAATGCTGCTGAATGTCCCACTCATCATAGCCGTTCAAGATCCAGGCATCATAGGTTGGGTGCAGGGTGGATGTGCCATACAGCAGGAAAAATACCACCATGCCCGTCGCCGCGCCCAAAAGCGCCGCCAGCCACCGTCGTTTTGTGTTTTGATTCATGTGTTTTATGGGTTGTGCAGTAATAGGTCAATTTTGATTTAACCCCAGGCAGCGGGCGCGCAATACGCGTTCCCACGGGGTTTCTGCACACTTTCTATTTTATTTCTTATTTTTTATGTCTGATATATCAGAGTTTTTTCGGTTCCTTTTTTTTGCAAAAAAGGATCAAAAAGTCCCCCGTATAAAAGTTTTAGTTGCGGATAACTGTCAGAACGTCTTTGACTTTTTTCAGGCGTGCCACAACATTGTTCAGGTGCACGGTGTTCATAATGCCCACCGTCAGGGACATGCGTGCGCGGCCCTGGTCCGCCGCGCGGGCGGAAAGTGAATAGATCGGCACACGCATATCGCCCAGCGCCAGCGCAACGTCCGAAAGCAGGTTGGCGCGGTCCATGCAGTCCAGCTCCAGCGTTGCCTTGTAGTCCTCTTTGGCATCATCCGCCCAATAGGCTTTCACCCAGCGGGCGGCATTTTCCGGGTCCTTCATACTCTGCTGCACATTGGCGCAGTCCCGCTTGTGGATGGACACGCCAAACCCACGGGTGACAAAACCGATGATGTCATCCCCCGGCAGCGGCGAACAACACTTGGCAAACTTGATGGGGCAGTTGTCAATGCCTTCCACCACAACGCCGTCCGAAGAATGAACACGCTTGATATCCACCGTGGGCAGCGGCTTGGGTTCCGTTGCTTTCAGGCGGGTGTACTCTTCCTTCAGCTTGGGCAGGATGCGCGCCAGCTGCAAACCGCCATAGCCGATGGCCGCATACATTTCATCCACCGAGTTACAGTGGTTGCGGCGCGCCAGGTTGGACATGAACTCGTCATACTGCTCCGGCGGGATCACCATCAGGTTGCGGCGCAGCTCTTTTTCAAAGGCATCCTTGCCCTCGGCAATGTTTTCGTCCCGGCGCTCTTTCTTGAACCAGTTGCGGATCTTGTTCTTTGCTTCGCTGGTTTTTACAATGTTCAGCCAGTCGCGGGAGGGACCACGGTTTTCCGGGCCGGTGATGATTTCAATGATTTCGCCGGTAACGACCTGATGGTCAATGGGCACAATGCGGTTGTTTACCTTGGCGCCGATCATCCGGTTTCCCACGGCGGAATGGATGGCGTAAGCAAAGTCGATGACGGTTGCGCCGGCCGGCAGGTTGATCACATCGCCGCGTGGGGTAAAGGCAAACACTTCTTCCGGCAGCAGATCAGACTTGATATCGCTGAGCAGGTCAGTGGCATCAATGCTGGAACGCTGGCTTTCCAACAGCTGGCGCACCCAAGCCAGGCGTTCGTCCAGCCTATCACTGCTGGCGGCGGTAATGCCGGCCTTATACTTCCAGTGGGCAGCAATGCCGTATTCCGCGTTGCGGTCCATCTCGCGGGTACGGATCTGCACCTCAAAGGGGATGGCTTCGCGGCCAATCACGGTGGTGTGCAGGCTCTGGTAGCCGTTGGGTTTGGGGGTGGAGATATAATCCTTGAAGCGGTTGGGCAGCGGGTGGTACATATCATGGATCAGGCCCAGCGCGGTATAACATTCCGCCACCGTATCAATAATGATGCGGACAGCATAAATATCATAAATTTCCTCAAAGTCCTTGTTCTGCATATACATCTTGCGGTAAATGCCGTAGATGCTCTTGACACGGTGGCGGATGGTTGCTCCGTGGATGCCGTTCTGTTCCAGGTGTTCCTGGATGGTGGCGCAGATATCGTTGAGGAAGTCATCCCCATGCTTGTTCAGCAGGGAGCGGATCATGTTATAGCCCACAGGATCCAGGTATTGCAGGCTGCGGTCCTCCAGCTCCTCCTTGATGTTGGAAATGCCAAGGCGGTGGGCAATGGGGGCATAAACCTCCATGGTTTCCAGGGCTTTATCGCGGCGTTTCTGCTCCGGCCAGGCATCGCCGGTACGCATATTGTGCAGGCGGTCACACAGCTTTATGATCATCACGCGGACATCCTGGCTCATGGCAAGCAGCATTTTGCGCAGGTTTTCCGCTTTGCGGTCCTCGACATTCGAGAACTTGATCTGGGTCAGCTTGGTAACACCATCCACCAGCAGGGCAACCTCGCTGCCAAACTTCTGGCGGATCTCGTCAATGGTCACGGGGGTATCCTCGGCCACATCGTGCATCAGGGCTGCGGCAACGCTTTCGCTATCCATGCCAAGTTCCACCAGCAGCTGTGCCACGCTGATTGGGTGGCAGATATACGGTTCGCCGCTGCGGCGGAACTGGGTGGCATGCGCCGCGCTGGCCAGCTGATAAGCACGGTCAATCATGTCAAAATCATAGGCACGGCCGCTGGCGATCAGATCATGGCGCAGTGCTTCATAAGTAGTGGGCATGGGCACCGGCTGCTTTTGCGCCTGGGCTGCCTGTTCTGCAGCATTGTTTTTGACTTCTTCTGGCATTCTATCATCCCCATTTCAAGTATCGCACAATCATAATAAAGTCCCATTTCTGCGGCAGTTCCCTCCTGCCGCGGGGGTATTTTTCATTTTGCCTTATCCTTCCCCTTCCGCCAGTCTGCGCAGGACCGGCGCGGAGGAGAGGTCTTTTTTGCCGGTCACTTCCACCGGCTGGTAGCGGCTGCCGCGGCGCTCGATCAAACCAAGCTGTTCCAGCGCCGTCAGGCTGGCCAGGGTCTTGCCGGTGTTTTCCGGCCCTGCGGTTGCAAACAGCGGCTGCAGATCATCCGCAAACACATTGCCGGTGCGCACCATGCGATACACGGCAGCGGTATCGGCACGGGTGGGCAGGCAGGCCAACCGCTCGTCATCTGGCAGGGCCGTTCCGCTCAGGAAAGCATCAAACCGTGCGGCCTGCTCCGCCGGGGCATTGCCCAAACCGGCCGGGCGCATGGCGCAGCAATGGCAGGACACCATCGGCCCGCCGCGCCCCTGGAAGATGCTGACTTCCACCGCGGCATCCACAGCTGTACCCATGCGGTAGGGCAGGTCGTCCGGGGCGGTGCCGAACAGTGAGACAAAGCAGGCTGCCCCGCCCTGGCGCAGGCGAATGCGGCAATGCCGCCCCTCACTGCCCAGGGGCCAGATGCCATCCACCGCGGCGTTTTGCAGCAGGAACACCGGAACCGGGTTGCCGCTGCCAAAGGGAGCCAGGCGGCTGAGTTCCTGTACGGTAGGCACCGTCAATTCCGCAATATCGGCCACGGCATCCAACTTGAGCGGCAGCGGCTTGGGCACCGGGTATTTTTTAGCGGCCCAATCGTTGATGGCTTTGCGGAACGCGCCGATCTTTTCTTCTTCAATGGTCAGGCCCGCCGCAGCGGAATGCCCGCCAAAGCGCAGCAGCAGCGGTGCGCAAGCGCACAAAGCGGCGTGCAGGTTAAAGCTGGTAGGGGCGCGCCCACTGCCGCGGCCCTCGCCGTTTTCAGTCGAAATAACAATGGAGGGGCGGCCGTATTTTTCCATCAGGCGGGTTGCCACAATGCCGATTACACCGGGGTGCCAGCCTTCGCCTGATACCACGATTACACGGTCCAGAACACGGGCAGGGTCTGCGCTCAGTTTTTCCAGTGCAGCGGCAGCGATCTGCTGTTCCGCCTGCTGGCGGCTGGTGTTGATCTCCGAAAGGCGCGCCGCAATGCCTGCGGCCTGCTCCTCGTTTTCGCACAGCAGCAGCTTCAGGGCAACAGCGGCGGTATCCATGCGGCCCGCGGCGTTCAGGCGGGGTGCCAGCCCATAGCTGACGGTTTCCGCCGTGACAGGGCGGCCTGCATAGCCTGCGTTTTCCAGCAGGGCCTGCAAACCGGGGCGCAGGGTATCCTGCAAGGTGGCAAGGCCCTCTTTTACAATGGTGCGGTTCTCCCCCACCAGCGGCATTACGTCCGCAATGGTGCCAAGGGCGGCAAGTTCGCCAAAGGGTTCCAGCAGTTCAGCGGGGTCCTCGCAGCCTTCCAGCGCAGCGCACAGCTTGAACGCCACACCGGCACCGCACAGATCCTTGAAGGGGCTTGTGTCATCCTCCCGCTTGGGGTCCACAACGGCAACGGCTTTGGGCAGCTGCTGGGCGGGCAGGTGGTGGTCGGTAATCACCAGCTCAATGCCCAACTCTGCGGCCAGGTCAGCTTCCTCAATGGCGGAAATGCCGTTATCCACTGTCACAATCAGCTTATAGCCTTTATCTGCCAGCTTTTGCAGGGTTTCACGGTTCAGGCCGTAGCCGCCGCCCTCGCGGGTGGGCAGTTTGCAGCGCACCTGCGCGCCAAGGTTGGTCAGGCATTCATACAGGATGGCCGTAGCGGAAACGCCGTCCACATCATAATCGCCAAAGATCACAATGGTTTCACCGTTTTCAATAGCCTGCTGGATGCGGGCAACGGCTTTGTCCATATCTTTCAGCAGGAACGGGTCGCTCAGCGGCGGTTCCTCTTCCAGCAATGCGGCGGCAGCCTGCGGCTGGGCAATACCGCGGCAGGCCAGCACCCTGGCCAGCAGCGGGCCATAACCGGCGGCCAGAAGCGCACTTTCCCCTGCGGTATCGGCGTTTTTCAGCTGCCAGGCACGATAGTTCATAATTGTCTTGCTCCTGTTCCTTTATGGCAACACCGCACAATTCCCGCCTTGCGGCTTAAGCACCGCTCCGGCAGCTGCGGCACGGCATCTGCGTTGCCAAAATGCTCGATAATGTCGGGTTGCGGTACCCGCATCGTGCTTCGGGGGCAAAAGCCCCTCGCACTCTGCGACCGCTGCCCCTGCTTCGGTTCGCTGTTTCCGCCACTGGCGGCGCTCACCTTTGCAGCATCCAGTATTATCTGCGCTTTTGGCTTGGCATCTGCCGCACCTCGCTCGCCGTATCGGCACTTAGAATTATGCGGTATTGCCTTATCTACTTTCACCGGTTTTATTTTGCACCAAAATCTGCTGCAAAGTCATGGGTCAGGCCGTCCTGGTTCAGCATGGCTTCCAGCGTATCGATTTCGGTGGAAACATCCATGCTAACATCCTGCAAAAGGGTATCGTACAGCTTTTCATATGCCGTATTCAGGGTGTGCAGGATACCCACGATATCGCGCCGGATTTCCTGCGCGTTCTGGGTAGCGCTTTCGCCCAACCCCAGCGCGGTGTTCAGCAGCTTGCGGGTAGTGGGCATATAATATTCGCGGTAGCGGCGCACCCGCGGCAGCTGTTCCGGGTGGTTATGCACAAACCCCATGATCGCCGCGCAGGTTTTGCGCATCTGCGCCAGCTCTTCATCTGCCTGGTCCCCCAGGCGGCCCTGGCAGGTTTTGAGGTAGTTCAAAAAGTCTGACCCATCGCGGCGGAACAGCTCTTCATCGGTCAGCGCGGGCTGAGCCGCTTTGGGCTGCACCGGTGCCGCGGCGGGCGCAGGGTGGTACATCGTTTCGTCCAGGTACAGCGTTGTTTCTGCCTCATTCATGCAGGCGTTGGGGTAATGGCCTTTGGCCAAAGCATTCCGCAGGTCTTTGCGCACCTTATCAGCGCGCACCACGCTGCTGCGGGTCAGCTCCGGCAGCTCCGCCGTAAAGCCGTGCATGCCGCGCAGGTAGCGGCGCAGACGGCCAAAATAGTTTGCTGCGTGGCAGCCTGCGTACCCCATGACAAAAAATCCCAGCGTGCAGGCGGTAAACGTCGGAGCCAGAATATTGAACACCGGCATTGCGCTCCACAAGCTTGCATCATTGGGTGCCACACCGGCAAGGATGGCCATAACCAGCGCAGCAATGGCAAAGCAGCCGCCGAACACCCAGCCCAGCACGCCCATGGTCATCCAGCCGCCGTAATGCCCGGCCAGGCTGTTATCCAGCTTACGGCGGTAGGCAATAAAGCTATTCTGTTCCGGCCTTTGCGCGGCCCGGTTCAGGGAATCCCCCACACTGTCCAGTGCGCCGGCAATACCGGAAAGCACCGTGGAACTGATGCCCAGCCCAAAGTTGACGGCACCACCCACCAGGTCATTCAGATCCTGCTGGCGGCGGTCACTTTTTTTATCATACGGGTGATTGTTGGGCATAGCGGTTCCTCTTTCTCTTCTCACTCTTTACGTTTCTTCACACGTTTCGTTATTTCAACATCTTGCCAGGCTTTGCAGTTCAGGCTTTATCCGGGGCGTACTGCTGCATCAGGGCAGCGGCGCAGCGCACACCGTCCACGGCGGCGGTCATAATGCCGCCTGCGTAACCGGCACCCTCGCCGCAGGGGTAAAGTCCCGTCAGGCCGGTGCACTGGAAGTTATCCCCGCGCAGCAGGCGCACCGGGCTGGAAGTCCGGGTCTCCAACCCCGTCAGCACGGCATCCGGTGCCTGGTAAGCCTGCAGCTTGCGGCCAAAGGCGGTAATGCCATCCCGCAGGTCGGCGGCCAGTTCCCCCGGCAGCAGGCTGCCAAGGTCGCAGGGGGTCACGCCGCGGGGGTAGGTAGGCTGCACTGCCCCCAGCTCCAGTTTGCCGCGGCCTGCCAGAAAGCTGCCGACCGTTTCTGCCGGGGCAAGGTATCCCCCGCCGCCCGCACGGTAAGCGGCCTGTTCCAACTGGCGCTGAAATGCGACCGCCTTGACCGGGTCGTTATCAAAATCGCGGCCATCCACGCTGACCACCACGGCGGCATTGGCGTTGCGGCCATCGCGGGCATGGTAGCTCATTCCGTTGGTCACCACGCCACCATCCTCGCTGGCGGCGGCGCACACCTGACCGCCGGGGCACATACAGAAGGTGTACACGCACCGCTGGCCCACATGCTGGCTAAGCTGATATTCGCCCCGCGGCAGGGCCGGGTTCCCGGCAGCACCGTGGTAAAGGCTCTTTTCAATTTCTGTTTGCAGATGTTCCGCGCGGAATCCCACCGAAAACGGTTTGCATTCCAGCGGCAGGCCCATGGTATGCAGCATGGCAAAGGTATCCCGCGCGCTGTGGCCCACCGCCAGGATCAGCTGGTCGCAGAGGATGCTGCCCGCCGTGGTAGTAATGCCGCACAGCGCGCCGCCGCTGGTCTGCAGGCCGGTCAGCGCCGTGTTAAAGTGTACTTCCCCGCCAAGGTTTTCGATCTCAGTGCGGATGCTGGTAATAACGCCGCGCAGCAGGTCAGTGCCCACATGGGGCTTTTGCCGCCAGGCGATATCCGCCGGGGCGCCGTGCTTCAAAAAGGCGTCCGTCACAAAGCCGCACAAAGGATCCCCCACGCGGGTGGTCAGCTTGCCGTCCGAGAATGTTCCTGCGCCGCCCTCGCCAAACTGGATATTGGCGTTGGGGTCCAGCGCGCCGGTCTGCTCAAACTTTTGCACAGCGGCCACACGGTCCGCCAGGGCCGGACCGCGCTCCAGCACAATGGGGCGGTACCCATTGCGGGCCAGCAGCAGGGCCGCAAACAGCCCCGCCGGGCCAAGGCCGACCACCACAGGGCGGTGTTTCAATGGTGTTTGACCAACCGGGAAGGTAAAATCCGGTTTGCGGGTGAAACAGACACAGGGCGAGGCCCCGGCCAAAGCCGATTCCTCACCCTCGTCATGGAGCGTGATGGCGATGGTATACACCAGCACAGGCGTGCCGTGCCGGGCATCCACCGAAAGTTTTGCCACGCCAGCCTGCGCCGGAGCGTTGCCCCGCAGGCGCAGCGTGCGGTAAGCCTGCCGGACAGCTTCCTGCTCCGGGTCCGGGCAGGAAAGCGGCAGGCGGATATTGCGTACAAGAATCATGGGCTGATGTTTTCCTTTGGTTGGCGGGCATCGGATAGGCCGGAACCCCGGCTGATGGATGCCCGGTTATTGTGAGCTTGCCTGGCACTGCACCGTATAGTTGCCGACTGCAAAAATGTGGCTGGACGACGGTACCTGAATGCTGGCCGCCACGGTTTGCTGGCCAACGGATACCGCCAGATTCTGGCAGTCCACCTGGGCCAGAATGCTGTCTGCCGAAAGTTCTTCCATCTCGCTCTTGGGGCCGTACAGCGTAACCTGATGGATCTGCGCCGTCAGCACTTCCAGGTCAATCGTACTGGGCACATTGACGGTGCGGATGTTGGTTACGGTAAAGGTACGGGAGGTCATATCGGTGGTATCAAACCGGATCGTTACAGCGGATACGCCATCCAGCGAAACCACACCGGCAGGCAGTTCAATGTTTTTCTGGTAGTCGCGGTCAAACGCAAACTCACGGCCAAGATCAAAAGCCGCAACGCTCAGTTCGGTCAGGGCACCGACCGTCTTGGCCGGGCCCGCCACATTCAGGGTAGGAATGCTGAGCGAATACTTCAGATAGGAAGTATCAAACCCGGACGGCGCGTTGATAAACACGATGGAAAGCGGCAGTTCCCGCACCTGATAGACTGTCAGGTTGATATCCGCCGTGTTGCTGTCCAGCGTGGTGTATTCCGGCGTTACAATATCGCCGTTTTCATCCCGCAGTTCCAACGATGCTGTTGCCGACACGGAATCCGAAAGCGAGCCTTCGTGCGAAACAGGGGCCACCACCTCGCTGATTTTATCCAGCTCACTGGTCGGGCCGGTCAGAGTCACTTCGGTGGGGGTGGTGGCAATGCGGTTCAGGGTAAAGCCGTCGGCAATGGTAATGCCGCTGGTATCGGTGGTAACGGGCAGTGTTTTTTCGCCGACGGTATCAAACACAACATCCACCGTCTGCGGGCTGAGCACCGTCAGCTTGATGCCCACGTTGGTATAATCGGTGTTGGTGATGCGGGCCTCCAGCCGCAGGGTGGTTTTGCCCGCCCCCTGCACGCCGTTATAGACCGGGTAAACCATAATATCGGAGCTGGACAGCTTGCCGATCAAAGTACCGTTGCCGTCCGCCTGCACCTGCACGTTATCCACTGCCTGCTGGTCCACAATATCCAGCCCTTTGGAGGTATAAATGGTAGATTGGTAGCCATAATTCACGCTGACATCTTTGATGACAAAGGAACCCTGCGGATCCAGAAAGGTAGAAACCACCATCCAGACCAGCACTGCGGCCAGCACAGAAACAATTCCCAGGAAAAAGCGGTTATCCCAAATGGAACCATTCGCTTTGCGCACCGGTTCAGCGGGCTGCGTTTGTTTTTGCATGCTTGCCAGCACCTCCTTTGTTCAGCAGCCGGTTCAACAACGGCTGCTTTTGCGCTTCGGCTGTTTCCGGCGGAATAATTTCCTCCTGCAGCAGGTTGAACAGGTTCTGGCGGTCCAGGCGGCGGATCAGAACACCATTTTTGGCCAGGGAGATAATACCGGTTTCCTCACTGACCACCACCACGATGGCATCAGAATTTTCGCTCATGCCAAGACCCGCGCGGTGGCGGGTACCCATATCTTTGCCCATTTCCAGGTTGTTGGAAAGCGGCAGCACACACCCAGCGGCCACAATGCGGCCATCCCGGATCACAACAGCGCCGTCATGTAAAGGGGTACCCTCATAAAAGATGGTACCCAGCATTTCGGGGATCACATCCGCTGAAAGCGGTGTGCCGGTGCGGATGATCTCATCCAGGTTGTTCATACGTTCCAGCACCATCAATGCGCCGGTGCGCGTATCGGAAAGCTGCTCGGCTGCATCGCAGATGGCCACCACGGCGCTCTGCCATGCGCCGCGCAGGGTGGGGTCCTGCCGGTGGGTGGTAAACAGCAGTTTGGTCCAGTTGGTGCTTTGGCCCATGCGTTCCAGCGTGCGGCGCAGTTCCGGTTGGAACAGTACAATAGCTGCAATAAAGCCGATTTGCATCACATTGGTCAGCACCCAGCGCACCGTGCGCAGCTGCATCACATCCGCCAGCGCATAAAACACCAGCAGCAGCAGCAAACCGCGCACCAGCTGCCCGGCACGGGATTTGCGCGCAAACAAAAGGATCTGATACATGGCCAAACTGACCACCGCAATATCGATCACATCACGCAGGCCAAACGTGCGCAGGTTGCTCAAAATGTCCTGGATCACATCAAAAAAGCCAAACATCGCGCAGGCAGCCCCCTTTCCTATCCGTTGTTCTGCCGCAGTATCCGGCTGCAGCCCCGGCTGTTACCTTTTAGGGTGTATCTGAAAAGTCAAAAATTCAGTCTATTTCTACAAACGCAGCCAGATTTCGCGTTAAAAAGCCTTAAATCCTGCTTGTGTTTGCGAAATATCCGTCATTTTCTTTGTTTTCAGATACACTTTAGTATAACACAGTTTGCCCGCCATGCAAATGTGGCAGGGCAAAAAACTGTGCCCATTGTAGAGAAGTACCCGATATGAACGCATTGGCCATGCTGCGGCGAAGTGCAAATGATATAAGCCCCCGCCAGCAAAAAGAGGTATTGCCTTAAGGCAATACCGCATAATTCTAAGTGCCGATACGGCGAGCGAGGTACGGCAGATGCTAAGCCAAAAGCGCAGATAATACTGGATGTCTTATCGAGCATTTTGGCAACGCAGATGCCGTGCCGCAGCCGTCGGAGCGGTGCTTAAGCCGTCAGGCGGGAATTGTGCGGTGTTGCCTTAATAAAACTCTGCTTACTTTTTCTCAATCAGTGCCACGGCGTGGGCGGCAATGCCAAGCCCCTCGCCGGTAAAGCCAAGGTGTTCTTCCGTGGTAGCTTTCACGCTCACATCGTCCAGAGCAAGGCCCAAAGCATTGGCAATGTTCTGCCGCATGGCCGGGATATGCGGTGCCAGCTTGGGTGCCTGACACAAAACAGTGGCGTCAATGTTGCCAACAGTATAACCGGTTTCATCCAGCAGACGGCCAACCTCCCGCAGCAGCATCAGGGAATCTGCTCCCTCGTACCGCGGGTCGGTATCCGGAAAATGCTTGCCGATATCCCCCAGCGCCGCCGCGCCAAGCAGTGCATCCGAAACTGCGTGCAGCAGCACATCTGCATCGGAATGGCCCAGCAGGCCTTTTTCATATGGGATCGTCACGCCGCCCATAATCAGCTTGCGGCCCTCCACCAAGCGGTGAACATCATAACCATGACCAATGCGCATTGTATTTTCTCCCTTATTCTGTGCCGCGGCGGGCAGGTCCTCTTTCGTGGTAATTTTCAGGTTGGCGTAATCGCCCTGCGTCAGGTGCACCGGTAGGCCCGCCAGTTCAAACAGGCTGCAGTCATCGGTCACCAGGTGGACTTTTTCCCCCTGCACAGCTTCCAAAGCCTTCCAGTACAGGTTCCGGCAGAAGCACTGGGGCGTTTGCACCGCAAACAGAGCTGCGCGGTCCGGTGTCTGCACCACAGCGCCGTCATTGGCGATCTTGATGGTATCCTTGACCGCAACCGCCGGGGCAGCGGCCCCCATGGCCTCGGCTTCCGCTAAAGCATCGGTAATAACCTGCTCGCTCACAAAGGGGCGGGCGGCATCATGGATCGCCACCAGCTGCCCTTTTGCCGCGCGCAGACCGCTGCACACACTGTCGGCGCGGGTCGCGCCGCCGCCGACCACGGTGCACGGCTTGGGGCAGGCCGCTGCAATCGCCTGGCAGACAGGCAGGTTACCGCCTGCCACAAGGATCAGCTCGTCCACCTGCGGGTGGGCGGCAAAAGCCGCCACACTAGTTTCCAGCACGGTTTTGCCGCCGGGCAGGCGGTAACTGAGTTTATCGAATCCCATTCGGCGGGAAGTCCCCGCCGCCACAATGATAGCGCTGACTTTTACCTGGGCATTTTCTTCCACAAAATGACTCCCCTTGCAGATGTATTTCCACGTTTTGCCCACAAAGCATGGTACTGTTTATCGGCACTATGCTCTGCAGCAATTCTTCTGAATTTATTATACAGGCCATAGCCATAAAAATCCAGTCAATCCCAGTATTTTGGTGCAGGATTTTTGCAGAGCACGCATGGCAGCAATCACTTAAAACGGGCAATTTTTTTGCTCGTTTTTATTTTCCGCTGTTTTCTGCTTAGAGAGGAACTTTTTTGGGCAAAAAAACTTCCTGCACAGATTGGGGGCCAACCAATGCAGGAAGTTTATCGTTTTGGACATAGGGCAACACCGCACAATTCCCGCCTAGCGGCTTAAGCACCGCTTCGGCGGCTGCGGCACGGCATCTGCGTTGCCAAAATACTCGATAATACACAAAGTATTATCTGCGCTTTTGGCTTAGCAGCTGCCGCACCTCGCTCGCCGTATCGGCACTTAGAATTATGCGGTATTGCCATAGATTATTTATTGGGTCAAACGTGTGTTTTTATAATTTCACCGCAATAAAGGGCGGGATTTATAGGCATAAGCGCAGTGCTCAAATCAGCCAGTTTTTCAATCACAGAATGTCGTTTTGCCTCACGCCCTGCGCTGCTTTTTATCCAGGCGGATCTTATCGCTGATCATTGCGATGAACTCGCTGTTCGTGGGTTTTCCTCTCAGGTTGTGGATGGTATAGCCAAAGTAGCTGTTCAGGGTATCCACATCGCCGCGGTCCCAGGCGACTTCAATAGCGTGGCGGATGGCGCGCTCCACGCGGGAAGCCGTGGTGGCGTTGCGCTTGGCGATTTCCGGGTAAAGGCGCTTGGTTACAGCGTTGATATAGTCATGGTCGCTCACGGCCAGCAGAATGGCGTCGCGCAGGAACTGATAGCCCTTGATGTGCGCCGGTACGCCGACCTGATGCAGAATTTCTGTCACCGTCAACTCATCACAATCCTGCGATACCGGCTGCGGGCGGCTGGTGGAACCGGCAGCTTTCAGTACGCGGCTGACCAGAACGTTTTCATCAAACGGCTTAACGAAAAAGAACGAGAAACCGTTATCCAGCAAATCCTGCTCCACTTCCTCACTCTGGAATGCACCGGTCACAAAGAACGTTGTGTGGCCGCCGCGGGTATCCTGGGTTTCATAGCGCTGTTTGACCGTGATGGCGTCCAGATCCGGCATAAACGCATCCAGCAGAACGGCCTGCGGGTGCTCTTCCAACAGGGATTTGAGCGCCTGCGAACCGTTTTTCTCGCATACAGTCACATCAATTCCCTTGGCTTCCAGTGCCTGGCGGCAAAGCTGCGTGGTCTGTGCGCCGGTATCGGTCATCAAAAACTTGATCTTATCCATTCAAAAATTCCTCCCCTTGCATGTTCAGCCCAGCGGACGGCGGTTTTTGCGGCGCCCGGAGCTGTTATTCGGATCTGCGGCTGCCTGCCGCTCTCTACATTGAGAATTTTACCATATTTTACCATGTCATGCAAGCAGAATCGTACTTTCTTTTCTTTCAAAAATCCCCGCCTATTCGTAATTATCGACAGGTTCCGGATGATTTCGTGTCCTCTCCCCTGCCCTTGCTGCGATGTTGTTCGGTTTTCTTTTTGCTTTTCTTTTCCGGTTTTACCATTTTCGTAAAAAACGTGCGATGCGCACTTTTTCCCAGGAAATTACCTTCCCTGCACGGCATCGGCACGTTTCAGCATGGTTGCAGCAAAGATGCCATAGCCGCGGGTTGGGTCGTTGACCAGCACATGGGTCACCGCGCCGACCAGGCAGCCGTCCTGTACAATGGGGCTACCACTCATGCCCTGCACAATGCCGCCCGTTGCCCGCAAAAGTTCCGGGTCAGTAATGCGCAGCAGCAGGTTGCGGTTGGGGTCCGAAGCTGTCATGTTGACCCGCTCAATGCGGACGGCAAAGCGCTGTGCCGTCTGGCCGGATATCGTGGTCACGATCTCTGCTTCGCCGGGGTACACTTCCTGAAGATTGGCAACGGGGATATTCTCCCCTGCCTGCGCGGAATTTGTCAAAACACCGTACACACCGGTCGAAGTATTGGCTTTGATGTCGCCAAAGGGCTGCTGACCGCCAAATTCGCCCCGCAGCTCCCCCGGGCTGCCCGCACTGCCGCGGCGGCAGCCGGTAATGGTGACGGAAACAGCTTCCCCGGTCAGCAACGTTAAATCCGTGCCGGTATCACTGTCCGAAACCGCGTGCCCCAGCCCGGCAAACGTCCCGTGTTCGGTATCCGCAAAGGTCAAAGTGCCAATGCCCGCCGAAGAATCCCGCACCCAGATGCCCGCCCGTGGGGCATCGGTGCCGCGCTCTTTGACCGGGGTAAGGGTGCAGGTCATCTGGTTTTGCCCGCGCAGGTAGCGTAGTTCCACGCTGCCGCCCGCCGCGGCGGCAATGGCGTCGGTCAGTTCCTCATTGGTGCGCACCGGGATGCCGTTTGCCTGGGTGATCAGGTCGCCCAGGCGCAGGCCCGCTTCTTTGGCCGGGTTCTCGCTGCCATGGACGGTATAGATATCGCTGAACGCAACGACCAGCGCCCCATCCGTGAACATCTTGACCCCAAAGGGGGTGCCGCCCAGCTGGACGGTTCGCCGCTGCTGCTGCACCGTGCGCACGGTTTTGACCGGCAGGCCCAGCAGGGTCAGGGTTACATTCGCGCTTTTATCCGCAGCCGTTACACCCGCGGGGGCAGCGCTGCCCGCAGGAACGGCGGGGGCGGCTTGCAGGAACGGCATGCTTTCTACCGCCAGCGGCTGCCCCTGCTCCAGCACAAAGGTATCTGGCAGTTCTGCCCGCAGGGCAACCAGCAGCCCCGCCGCCAGAACGCCGCCAGCCGCCAGCAGGGCCGCCACACGGCGCAGATATCGTAAGCCATTGGTTGGCATGGTTTCATCCCCTTCCCTACACAGTATGTGCAAAAAAGCGGGCCGCAGCGCAGCCAAAAGCTGGCAAATACCGCTGCATTTGCGCGCTTTTTTGCGCGCTTTTGGGTTTGGATGGTAGAATTTTTTTCGCCTGTGTGCTATAATACTTGATAAGCATGATATGAGTTTTTATCTATTTGCTGCATGGAAAAGGAGAAAATGGATGTCCCGTACCAACAAAACCAAGGAATTGCTGGCGCAGAGCCTGACGGAACTGATGGTTACCACCCCGCTGGAAAAAATTTCGGTAAATGATATTGTGGAGCATGCCGGGGTTGGGCGCAACACCTTTTATTACCATTTTGAGGATAAATTCGACCTGGTGAACTGGTATTTCCAAAGTGGTGCAACGCAGTTTTTGGTAACGCGCGGCCATTACGCCAGCTGGTCCACCCTGCTGACGGATCTGGAAGAATACCTTTTGCAGAACAAGACCTTTTATGTAAACGCGCTGGCTTACACCGGGCAGAACTGTTTGCAGGAATATGTGTTCCATTACTTAAGCGAGATGTTTGGCCAGCGGCTACTCTCGCTGGTGCCCAGCGCAACCGAGCGCGACTGCCAGTTTACCGGCAACTTTTTATCGGGCGCCATGGTGGGCCTTTTGCTGCCCTGGGTACGCAATGGCATGCCGCCGCTGAACCAAGCTGACCTGGACCACGGCCTGCGCACGCTGTGCAGCTGCAATCTGGCGGTTCTGCTGGGCTATGGCATTGACCCCAGCGCTTTGGTATTATAAGCAGCGCTTCCAGGGCACATTCAGTCCCTTATTTTCCATAAACAATAAACGAAAACCGGCAGCTTTCCCCTTTATTTCAGCGGGAAAGCTGCCGGTTTTATTTATTCTACAGTTCAGTCAAAATTCAGCGGGAAAGTTTTCCCCTCCGGGATGCACTGGCCCAGTTCCGTTTTGGGGGTGATCATGCGGTTCAGGTATTTTATATCATGTTCCCAATCCAGCAGCAGGACGGGGACCGCAACGCTGCCAATGCGGCTGTGGACGATTTTGCGGTACATAGCATCCGCGGTTCGCTGATCCATATCCGGCTTGCGGGTATAAACGCAGAACAGGCCATACTGGGCCAGCACATCCAGCCAGTCGGTATTCACAGCCTGGGCGGCATCTGCCCGCCCCATTTCCACCAAAAAGCCATAGAACATCTGTTTGCTGCGCATGGCGTTGGCTGCGCGGCAGGCTTCGGTGGTAATTTCCGGCTCATGCAGGCACAGCAGTGTGATCACGTTATTGCACCCGGCAACGCGTTCCATGGTTGCTTCATTAAATTTCTGGGCATCAAACAGAACAAAGAACACGCTGTGGGTATGGCTTTGCAGCATGGCGACCGTTTTCGGGGTAAGGTTCTCGTCCGCATACAGCACCCAGGCATAGCTGGAACCGGCCTCTGCCTGAATAATGGCATCGTCCAGCTCCGGGGCGCTGCAAAAGCCCACATTCAGCCAGGAACGGGTCTCCCCGTTCTGCTTGCGGTTGTTGGAAGCACAGCTGATGATGGCATCAAACCCAAGGTTGATGCCTGCGGTGCAGATGGCATCCTCGTTGACCTGTGCCACAAGGTTGTTGATCAATTTATAATACAGGCTGTCGGTGCGCTGCAAGACGGTCTGCGCATGGTCAAAAAAGCGCTTTAAGTCCGGACGCTGCGCCAAAAGGGCGCACATATCCACATAGTTACGCAGCTGGCGGAAGCCATCGCGCCGCACATCGCGCACTGCGCGGTGGGCCAGTGTCATGGCAAAGTTGCGGGAGTTTTCCAAATCAGGTTTCATGGTATCCTTCTTTCGCAGCCGCGGGGCAGCACGGCCGTTACAGTGTATGCGGGCAGCGGTACAGCGCTGCCCCTGGGGCATTCCCCTAGGGTGTATCTGAAAAGTCGAAAATGCAGTCTGCTTCTACAAACACAGCGGGATTTTGCGTTAAAAAGCCTTGGGATTCACAAAGGATTCCTGCAGTTCTTTGCCTTACATCCTGCTCGTGTTTGCGAAATATCCGTCATTTTCTTTGTTTTCAGATATACCTTAGGCAATACCGCATAATTCTAAGTGCCGATACGGCGAGCGAGGTGCGGCAGCTGCTAAGCCAAAAGCGCAGATAATACTGGATGTCTTATCGAGCATTTTGGCAACGCAGATGCCGTGCCGCAGCCGCCGAAGCGGTGCTTAAGCCGCTAGGCGGGAATTGTGCGGTATTGCCCTTAATAATAGAATAGCACGCGCGGGCGGCGTGTGCTATAGATAAATGCGGGAAAATGTACTAGATTATTTCACAGCGCACCCGCTTTTGTTCAATTTTGAAGCAAATCCGCCGTTATTTCAGTTCCACAACGGTCACGCCGCTCTCGCCCTCACCATAGCGGCCAAGGCGGAAGGATTTGACCCCGCGGTGGGTGCGCAGGTGCTTTTGGATGGCGTTGCGCAGCGCGCCGGTGCCGTTGCCGTGGATGATATACACGGTGTTCTGGTTGCTGAGCATGGCGTGGTCCAAGAAGCGGTCCACTTCGGCCAGGGCTTCCTCCACGGTGTACCCCAGCAGGTTCAGCTCCATGCTGGACTTGCGGTCGTGGTTCAGCTCCACGCGGGTGCGGGTGCGCGGCGGTTCCTGCTTTTGGGTGCGCTTATCCATCTTATCAGGGGCGCACAGGCCGGTCAGGGGGACCTTGGTTTTCAAAATACCGGCGCGCACTTCCACCATGCCGTTTTTGTCCGGGCGGGAAAGCACCACGGCGTGCTGGTCCAGCTCCGCGATCACGACCTCCTGGCCGGGCTTGACCTCTTTCAGCGGCACAAACTGGCGCTTGGGCTGCTTTTTCTCGGTACGGTTCAGCAGCTGCTCTGTATCCTTGCGGGCAATTTCGCGGGCGCGCACAGCACGGGCGGCGGCGTTGGTCTTTTCATCTTTCTGGATGCGGCGCAGCTCGTCCGTCAGGGCATATGCCTGGTTCTGCACATTCTGCATCAGCTCATGGGCTTTGCGGCGGGTGGCTTCCAGCTCTTCCTCGCCCTGTTTGATCAGGGCATCACGCTTTTTCTCGGCGCTTTCCAGGGCATGCTCTGCTTCATAGCGGGCCTTTTCGGCTTCGTCCTCAGCGGCTTTCAGCTGCAGCTTCAAATCATCCAGCTGGGCCAGAACGCTGTCCAGCCGCTTATCATCGTTGGACATATGATTACGGGCGGCATCGATGACGCTTTCCGGAATGCCCAGCTTGGCACTGATGAGGAACGCGTTGGACTTACCGGGCACGCCCACGCTGAGCTTGTAGGTGGGGGCCAGGCTTTCCACATCAAACTCACAGCTGGCGTTCACCACGCCAGGGGTTTCCAGCGCGTAAATTTTCAGCTCAGCGTAGTGGGTGGTGGCCATCAGCAGGGTGCCCTGCTTACGCAGCCTTTCCAGAATGCTGACGGCCAGCGCCGCGCCCTCTGCCGGGTCGGTACCGGCACCAAGTTCGTCGATCAGGGTCAGGGTATCGGGGCCGGCCAGCTCCAGAATGCCGGTGATCCGCTTCATATGGCCGGAAAAGGTGGACAGGCTCTGTTCAATGCTCTGTTCATCGCCGATATCCACCAGGTATTCATCAAAATGGCAGACGGTACTGCTTTCGTGCGCCGGGATCAAGAAGCCGTACTGGGCCATCGCGTTCAGCAGGCCGGCCGTTTTGATGCTGACGGTTTTGCCGCCGGTGTTGGGGCCGGTGATGACAAGGGTATCATATTTTTCGCCCAGGGCAATATCCACGGGCACGACCTTTTTCTTGTCGATCAGCGGGTGGCGGGCTTTTTTCAGTGCAAAGCGGCAGCTATCGTTCACCTGCGGCATAAAGGCGTTCTGCTCCACCGCAAGGCGGGCTTTGGCCAGCAGCAGGTCAATTTGCAGCATAGCGTCATAGCTGTAGCTGAACTGCGGCTCCAGCGATGCCACCTGGCCGGAGAACGCCGTCAGAATGCGGGTGATTTCCTCCTGCTCTTGGGCGTGCAGCTGCATAATGCGGGCGTTGGCTTCCACCACAGCGGTGGGCTCCACAAACACGGTGGAGCCAGTGGAGGAAACATCGTGGATGACGCCGCCGACTTCGCCGCGGTACTCGGCACGAACCGGCACAACATAGCGGCCGTTGCGGATGGAAACCACAGCATCCTGCAAAAATTTGTTGGTGGTAGAGTTTTTGATGATGGCATCCAGCTTGGTGCGGATGCTGTCCTCCGTCGCGCGGATCTTGCGGCGCAGGTCGCGCAGGGTGACGGAGGCGGTATCGGCCATTTCTTCCGGCGAAATGATGCACTCGCCGATCTGCTTTTCCAGCACCGGCTGAGGAGCCAGGGCAAAGAACAGGTCATCGGTGGGCAGCATATCGTGGTCGGTCAGGCCGTACCATTGGGCCAGGCCGGAAAAATTGCGCAGCGCTGCAGCAATTTCCAGCAGCTCGCCCATCGAAAGAATGCCGCCCTTGGCCGCATGGGCCACCACGCGGCGCACTTCATGCACAGCGCCAAAGCGCGGGCTGCCGTTTTTCAGCAGCAGGGCGTTGATGGCGTTGGTCTGGGCCAGGGCGTAGCGCTCCTCCTCCGTTGTGGCAAACGGCTCAATGGCGCGCATCATCTCTTTGGTTTCCGCACAGGTGCACAGCTGCACCGCACGGGCAATAATTTTATCCAGTTCCAGGGTTGTACGGTAGGAAACGTCCATAGATAAATTGGTTACTCCTGTTGGGTCAGATGGGTCAAAAATCTTGTTTTATCGTATCATCTATCGTGCACGGTTATTCCAGCACACCGTGCAAAAATTCAAGGCTTTTGGGCTGATAGTCCAGGTGAGCCGCCACATACTGTTCACACACACGGCCCAGGCGGCGCTGGCTTTGGTCTGTCAGGGTAAAGTTGAACAGTTTGGCATCCTCTGCCAAACAGATATGCCGCAGCGCATACAGTGCACCGGGGTCCAGGTTGGGGGCGCGGTGCTCTTTGGCGGCGCAGTCGGCGCACAGCAGACGGCCCGCTACTGGATCCAGGTAAAAATCACAGCCGTCATACCGGGCGCACACATCGCAGGCCAGCACCCCCGGCATGTATCCCGCCTGGGTCATGGTGCGCATTTCATAAATAGCTTTCAGCTGGCGCAGCGGGCGTTTTTGCTCAGCGGTCATGTACAGGGTGTTCAGCAGCAGGCGCAGGCAGTCCGCCGATTCCGGCGGCTCCGGCGCCAGCGTGATGGTCAGCTCCGAAAGATAGGCTGCCAGGGCGGTGCCTTCCACGGTTTTGCTTAACCCGTGGAACACCTTGCTGACAGCGGCGCTGTCAATAAAATTGGTTTTGCGGCCCAGTGTAATGGCAAATTCTGAATAACAGAAAAGCCCGCAGGCACTGAACAGCTTGTTTTTCAGCCGCAGGCTGCCGCGGGCGGATGCTGACAGCACCCCGTTACCCGGTGTCAGCACTGTCAGGATCTGGTCGGCTTCGCCCACCCGGACCGCACGCAGGACAAGCCCCATTGTGTTGATCTGCATTGTTTTCCCCCGTGGTTATGCCCTGCGGCGCAGTGCTGCGGTAATCAAGGTAGTCATAAATACTGCCGCTGGCAGCAAATTTCTGCCACTGTGCGGCGCGGATTCCGTCGGTTTCAGCATTTCCTGGCATGATGGCCCGCCCCCTTTACGGATTAGCTTGCCACCATCATACCGATCCATGCGTGGAAAAGTTGTCCAACCGTGTGGTTGGACAGGGTTCGCGCAGTCTCCCCGCTGTTACGGCTTGGCAAAACCGAGGTTATCCAGCAGGCGATCGTTATCGCGCCAGTCCTCGCGCACCTTTACCCAGCACTGCAGGTTCACGCGGGCGCCCAGCAGTTCCTCGCAGTCCATGCGGGCGGCGGAGGCAATCTTTTTCAGCATCTGGCCGCCCTTGCCAATGATCATGCCCTTATGGCTCTTGCGCTCGCAGCAAATCTCCACGCTGATGTCAATCAAATCGCTGTCCGGGCGTTCTTTGAAGCTTTCCACCGTAACGGCAATGCCGTGGGGGATTTCTTCCCGCATGAACAGCAGGGCTTTTTCACGCACCAGCTCGGCCACCAGCTCTTTTTCCGGCATATCGGTAAAAGCGTCGTCGTCAAAGTAATGCGGGCCGGGGTTGGCGTACTGCTTCAGCAGCGGGAACAATTCTTCACAGCCGGTGCCATCCTTGGCGGAAACGGTGACGATCGCATCAAAAATACCGAACTCTTCCACCTGCTTTTTGCGGGCTTCCAGCGCGGCAAAATCATTCAGCAGGTCCACCTTGTTGATGACCGCGATCGCCGGACCTGCTTTGCGCAGGGCTTCCACCATGCCAAGCTCGGATTCGGTAAACTCACCGGTAGGCTCAAACAGCATCAGGGTCACATCCACATCCTTCAGGCTGGCGGCGGCGGTCTGGGTCATGCGGGAATCCAGCCGGTTGCGCGGCTTATGGATGCCGGGGGTATCCAGCAGCACATACTGTACCGGCCCTTTGGTGATAATGCCGGTAATACGGTTGCGGGTCGTTTGTGCCTTTTGGGTCACGATGGCAACTTTTTCGCCAACCAGGTGGTTGGTCAGGCTGGATTTGCCCACGTTGGGGCGGCCCACAAGGGCCACAAACACGCTGGAGGGCATTTCAGGTTCATTGTGGTTCTTCTGCATTCGTACCTTCTCTTTCAATCTGCTGCAATCTGCGGGCTATTTGGCCCGGTTGGGTTCACCCGTGCTGCACGGTTGGGCAGCCGGGCCTTATTTTTCTTCGGTTTTATTTCCTTTTTGGGTTTTGACCTGTTCCTGCTTGCCAAGGCGGAAGGTGAACAGGTAGGCCAGCACCAGCGAAAGCACCCAAAGCGCCGTGCTGAGCGGCGTTGTCGTCACGCTGGTCCAGATGGCGTTCAGAGCAGCCGCGTTGCCAAACAGGCAGATGCCCACGACCACCGCACCAAACGCTGTGACCAGCACGCCTCCAGCCGCCATATCTTTTGCGGCACCGGCGCTCCACCAGTGGGTGGTATCCGGCTTATCCACTGCGCGCTCCACGGCGGAATTCATCAGCTCCATGCCAAGCATCATAAACACGCAGATGGCCAGCAGCGCCACGCCGGTGGCGTCAATGTGCGCCATGTGCGCCGCGGCAAATACATACAGTGCCGCACACAGGTGGAAGCGGAAGTTGCGTTCCTCCAAAACAGCTGCGCAGATGCCGTGCCATGCGTAAACAAAGCCGTGCCCAAACCGGGCAAGGTCCGTCAGCATGCGATTCTTTTTCTTGGGCTTCATGTACAGCTCACACTTCGTCGTTGGTGTAGCTGACGGTGCGCGGCAGGCCCAGCTGCATCAGAACAGCTTCCTCTTTTTCGCGCATACGTACCGCTTCCAGCCCGCTGGATTCATGGTCATAGCCCAGCAGGTGCAGCATGGAATGTACCGTCAGATAGGCAACTTCGCGCTGCAGGCTGTGGCCGTACAGTTCGGCCTGTTCCATGGCGCGCTCCATAGAAATCACGATATCGCCCAGAATCTTGCAGCCGTTGTCCTCGTCGATATCATACTCCCCGTTTTCTGCCATGGGGAAGCTGAGCACATCGGTGGGGGCATCCTTATCCCGGTACTGCTTGTTCAGCTCGTGGATGCGGGCGTTATCCACAAAGGTCACGCTGATCTCTGCCGGGCCGTCAAAGTTTTCGTATTCCAGCACCGCATTGCAGCTGCGGCGGATTAGGATGCGAAGCCCCGAAGGAACTTTGACCGCGTTCTGCTCATTGGTGATCAATACTTTGTTAGACATAGGAAATCTGCCTCCTGACTGTGCTTTTGTTCGGTGCGGTTGGGCACCGTTTATAAATCATTTTTATTTTTATACTCTATCCGTTACGCATTTGCCGTTTCCGGCTTGGCTTGCGGGGCCCGCTTGGGCGGCTGGGCGGCACGCTCATAGGCTTTTACGATCTGCTGTACCAGGCGGTGGCGCACAACGTCCTTTTCGGTCAGGTAAACCTGCGCAATGCCGTCAATCCCCTTTAATATATGCAGGGCATCCACCAGGCCGCTTCGGGTCTTTTCCGGCAGGTCCACCTGGGTCACATCGCCCGTCACTACCACTTTGCTGCCCACGCCCATGCGGGTCAGGAACATCTTCATCTGTTCGGGGGTGGTGTTCTGGGCTTCATCCAGGATGATAAAGGCATCGTCCAGCGTGCGGCCGCGCATGTAGGCCAGCGGGGCCACCTCAATGGCCTGCTTTTCTACCAGCTTCTGGAAGGTTTCCGCCCCCAGCAGGTCAAACAGGCCGTCATACAGCGGGCGCAGATAGGGGTCCACCTTATTTTGCAAATCGCCGGGCAGAAAGCCCAGCTTCTCCCCCGCTTCCACGGCGGGGCGGGTCAAAATAATGCGGCTGACGTCTTTTGACTTGAACGCCTTGACCGCCATGGCCACAGCCAGGTAGGTTTTGCCCGTACCGGCAGGCCCCACGCCAAAGGTGATGGAGTTGGCGCGGATGGCGGAGAGGTACTCTTTCTGGCCCAGCGTTTTGGGGTGGATGGGGCGGCCTTTGGCGGTAACGGCGACAAAATCATCGTTCAGTTCCCGCAGGCGCTTTTCCTCGCCGCCGCGGGCCAGGCTGATGCAGTAGCGCACCGTCTGTTCCTCCAGCGGGGTGTGGTTCTGCATCAGGGTCACCATGCCGTCCACTGCATGCACAGCAGCTTCCACGTCTTTTGGCTCACCGGTAAACTTTAACAGGGAGCCGCGGCAGACCGCCGTGACGTGGAACTCATTTTCCAGCAGTTTTACGTTCTGGTCACAGTTGCCAAAAATGGCGGCGGCCAGTTCGATGCTGTCTAATTCGACTGATTTTTCGGCCAATATGGTACCTCCTGTGCAGCCAGGCGTCAGCCGCCGGGCCAGCCCGCACGCTTTTACGCCTGTTTTTGCGGTTTTTGTGGTAAAAGATTACAGATAGCCATAATCTTTCAATTTGAATTATAGCACAGTTTTGTCGAAAATAAACTATGAATGTTGCACAAAATTTTAACCTCCTGCATGTTAAAATCCACGCAGGGGATGATTGTAACCTTTTTGGTCGTCATGAACAAAAGTATCCCACCCAGAATATTTTTTCAACTTTTGCCCCGTTTCCCCTTGACTTGTGCCAAAAATCCAGTATACTATTATTGTTGTGCTGGTGTGGCTCAGTTGGTAGAGCAGCTGATTCGTAATCAGCAGGTCGCCGGTTCAAGTCCGGCCACCAGCTCCAAGTGAAAAGCCCCGATACATCGTTGAAAACACGATGCGTCGGGGCTTTCTTTTTGCCTATATTCAAGTTGGTTTTGACGCGAATGGTCATAATTTGGGCATAAATCTTTTCAAAACAGCTTTTTCACCCTATATTTTGCCGCTGGCGAATCCTTTCAAAAACGTTGCCCAGCGCATCCGCTGCCGCCGCATCAGACGAACGAATCATAGCGGCATAGATGTTTGTGGTCGTAGAAACCTGCGCATGACCCAATCGTCCCGCAACCGTCGTTGCAGGAACATGGGCCGCAATCAACAGCGCTGCATTGGAGTGGCGCAGACTATGGAAGCGGCAGGGTGGCAGACCATGCTCCCGCAAAAACACCGGGAACCACGAAGAAACCTTGTCGGGGTCAAACGGCTTGCCGTCGGGTTTGGTAAACAGCAAATCATTCTTGACGCGCTTGCCGCCCTCTATGGTGATTTCCCGCAACCAGTATGTACCGACTTTCAGACGCTCCCGTATCTGCCATTGCTTATAATCTTTCAATAACACTACACAGTCGTCGCTTAGCTTTATGCAGCGGCGGCTCTTTTTTGTTTTCGGCAAATCAAACACGGGGCCTTTATGCGCAATGAACGATAAATTTCGATTGATAGCCATGACACCCGCGTCAAGGTCGATGTCTGCCCAACGCAAGCCGCAGATTTCGCCCCGCCGGGCTCCTGTGAACAAAGCAAGCTGCACAATCACAGAAAGCTGTGTTGGCGCGTCTGGTAAGGCTTCCAGCAAAGAGGCAATCTGACCTTCATCCAAAAATTCAACATCGGTTTCGTCCAGCTTTGGCGGCGTGACTCGTTCGCATGGGTTGCTGTCCATCAACTGCCATTTAACAGCGGTGCCAAACATGGACGACAGCATTAAATGATAATGCCGCTGGCTCCTGGTACTCAAAGTCTCTGCGCTGGTACAGGTAAAGGCCTTTGTAAAAGCCCACCCGGCGGCAGTGGCTATCTTTTCGGCTGAACGCTTAGAGACATTACGCCCGCACATTGCTTCCGTAAGTGTGCGCTGTGATACATTAGCGGCATGTAGCAGGGCCAGCCGTGTGCCTTTTGGGAAAGCCGTAATAAATGCAGACCGTGCCTTATATTTTCCATCTTCGCGGATTCCGGGCTGCGCCAGCTGGTTATAAAATTCCTGAATATGGCCGGGCCGAAGGTTTGCCAACTTAATATGCCCGATGGCAGCAGAGACACGCGGCAGCATCTTTTGATAGTCGGATACAGTGTGTGGCTTTAACTGCTTTTCACAGTAAGTTTTCATCCAGTGTTCAGCAAGGCCGTCAACCGTCAAATCATTGGCAACAAACAATCCCTCTTGAACGCGCCGCTCAAAGTCATCGGCAAACTCCTGTACGGCTTTTGCTTCTTTCCGTGCACTTAGTTTTGGCGGCGGTGTGAATGTGGCCGAGCGGTAGATATACCGCCCATCAGCGCCCACCCCGGCGGAGACCTTGACGCGGTAGGATACGGAGCCGTCTTTATTTATCCGTTTTGTTATGTTTGCCACTGTCTCCGCTCCTTTTCAATACAGAATCCAATATGCTTGTATCTTCAATATCATCGTATTCGCATTCACGAATGCGGAAAACATTGTCCACAAACGCATTGAAAGCATCTTTAGCTTCAAACCTTGCCATTCTAAAATTTTTATAATGCTCCGAACTATCCACGCCTCTTTCAGCATCCGCTAGGGCTTTAGAAATAGATGTATCAGCATATTCCAAATTAGAAAACACAATATCTGCATCCAATGATTCAAAAAACAGAGACGCGAATTCTTTATAGCTTTTTTCTGTCTTGTTATGAAGTGTATTTACGGATTCGGGGCTTAGGCCTGTAAATTTGCATACAGCAGATAGATTCACATCAACATTACGGGGAGCATTTTCGATTAGTAACCAATCAATAGAAATGTCAAAACAATCAGCTATTTTCTTTAACGACACAGCATCCGGAGAGCTTTCTCCGCTGCACCAATTTCCTACAGTTTGTCTAGTAACGCCGACAATTTCGGCAAGTCTGTCTTGCGTGATATTCAGATTTTCACTTATTAACTGGCGTAGTCGTTTTGGAAACGTATCATTGTAATCAAACGTTTTCTTTCTTCTTGGCATTATGTTTCCTCCGAAAATAAAGTTTACACTTATTTTGCAATATGTATCGAGATGCTAAAAACAATACACGCAATACTCTTTTTCATAAAAAGACTGCTGTGTGTAGATTTTGGAAAGATTTACAACGTTATACGCAAATAAACTTTGCATTTCGCTTTTATAGTTGTTTTTATTATTGTTTTATGATACGATTAGTTTAGCACAAACCGCTTGTGCTTGCAATATAAAAACGAAAATAAAATAAACAAAGTGATCATTTGGAGGCGCTTATGTCAGTAGAATTTCCACGCATGGCAACAATCTCACAAGCACACGAAGAATCCGGGATTCCCACATACCGCATTCGGCAGCTCTGCAAGACCGGGCAGGTGCGCAGTGTCCAGTGCGGGCGCAAGATACTTGTGAACCTGTCGAGCCTTGCAGCTTGGATGCAGGGAGACACAGAGCCACAGCAGCCCGGTATCCGCCGGGTGGAGTTATGACAACAAAAAAGCCGCCCCGGTGCTGGAACACCGAAAGCGGCAAAGGCGGGAACAATGCAGCGCATAGCTTTTCCCGCCTCCAGTATATCAAAATTTGGAGGTTGATGCAATGAACGTTTTGGATTTTTTGGGGCACGGCGCAGAAAACGCCATCCCTGCCGACACGCTGGCCGCCATGTTGCAGGTATCCCCGCGCAAGCTGCGCAGTTTGATTCTGCGTGAACGCGACGCGGGCGAACTCATCTTGTACCGTCCAGGCGGGCGCGGTGGATACTTTCTGCCGTCACTCGACGAGGAACAGGCTAAAGCGGAAATGCTGAGCTTTTACAATGTACAGGCCGCACGCTGCAAGCACGGTTTAGCAGCTATTGCGCCCGTTCGCCGAGCTTTGGGTATCCCGGCGGGACAGCTGAAAATTGATATAACGGAAGGAAAGTAACATGTCAGACGTTAAAGAGAAGCATCCGACATGGTTTAAGATGAAAATCGAACGCCGACAGCTTGTAAAGCAACTCGAACCTAAAACGGCAGTCAATGTGCTGCTGGCCTGCTGGGACTACTTAGAGACGGGTGAATATCCTACCAATCTTTCAGCACTGGAACAAATTGCATTTTCGGCATTTTTCCCCGATATGGAGGAAGCATGGGAAAAATACAACAAGCGCGTCAATAGCGGCAAGAACGGTGGCCGACCTCCAAAGACCGATTAAAAACCGTATGGTTCCATACGGTATCATACGGCACAGAATCAGAAACAGAATCAGAAACAGAAGAAGAATCCCGCAAAATGCGGGTATCAAGGGCGGCAAAGTGCCGCTGTAAAGGGTTCATTTTGCAATGAACGTCCCGTCATAGGCGGAATCAAGGGCGCGCTAAAGCGCACCGCGATTGCTGTTAACACACGAGGAAAAGCAAATGCAATTCGACTTTGAGCAATTCACAAAACGGTTTAAACGGGCTTATCCCGTAGCAAGGTACGGCAGACGCAAACAAAATGATGGCAACGATTGTGATCTGTTCTCTTACGATGAGGCTTTAGAGGTGTTCCGGGAGTACTTCCTGGCGTATGAGTATTACACGGGAACGGCACACCCACAACTAAAGCGTGAAAAGATAATTGACATTATCCAGCGCATGGATGTGGGAGAAACACCAGAGACTTGCCCATATGATGATATGAGCTTTTCCCCGGCGGATTATCCCGCCATGATTGACGCACATTTCCGTACAAAATACCGCGATGATTGCGATTATAACATCTGCCATTTTTTCAGCGGTTGCATCCGCTATTTGCGGTGGTTCAACACTGCCGTAGTTGACCGTGAACTAACATGAAGGGAGAACAAACAAATGGATATGCAGAGCTTAAAGAAAGAGGCCCGCCGCGAGTATATGCGCGAGTGGAGAAAGAAGAACCCCGAAAAGCTGCGGGCAGCACAGGAACGCTACTGGACGCGGAAAGCCGCTGAAATTGCCGCAAAGCGTGAAAAACCGCCCATTTCGGGCGATTCCAACGAGGGGACAACAAATGACACCTAAACAAGAAAGGGCGCTTGCAGCGCTTATTTCGTGTCCCACAGCGCGGGCAGCAGCCAAATCCGCCGGGCTTTCTGAATCTGCATTGCGTCGCTATAAGCAAGACCCGGTATTTCAAGCCGAATACCGCAAGCGCTGCAATGAACTACTTGAAGCAGCTTGCACCAAAGCCAAAAGCGCTTTGCCGCCCGCAATCGAACGGTTAAACGCCATTGTTCAAGATGACACGCAGCAGCCCCGTGAACAGATTGCAGCAGCCCGCGCTGTGTGCGAATACTCTTTGCGGTTAAATGAAGCCGTAGACATTGAACAGCGCTTGCGGGCGCTGGAAGAAAGGAGCCAAGACCACTGAAAAGCAGCACAAAAGCCCGCCTGGCAATGTTGGAACGGCTGGCAGGCAGTGATACAGGCGGACACGTCTATATTTGCGATGACGGCAGCGAGTACCAATCCGACAACTATGACTTGACATATTATCTGACCCACACCGGCTACTACACGCCAGACGGGCGCAAACTGGTGCGAGTAAAGCGCCCAAATTGTTATATTGACCCACTATCAGAAAGCCTATATCAGCTTGAGGACGAAATCCTTGAAGTGGGACATTTTGAATTTTCCGAACCAAAAGGTGACGAAGTACCATGAAACGAAATTTTGAAGAGCGATTAAAGGCGCTGGAAGAAAGGGAAAAATGAACTTCAGACTTGAAGATCACAGCGAAGAAGTGCTGAAAGCAATGAATGGTGCTGTATTGCGCGGATTGGAAAAGTGCGGGCTGGTAGCAGAGGGCTATGCCAAAAAGCTGGTAAACAGCCCTGGTAAAAGGGGCACCGGTTATTTGCGAAACAGTATCACGCACACGGTAAACATGGAAGAAAAGGCAATGTACATTGGCAGCCCGGTGTCTTATGCCAGCTTCATCGAAGTGGGAACCGGCGTATATGGGCCAGCGCATACAAGCGGATACTGGGTGTATGTTGTTGGTGGGGAAAAACATGAAAGCAAAAACCCTGGCAAGCGGTACACGCTGGAAGAAGCAAAACGTATTGTTGCTATGCTGCGCAGCCAGAAACCGCCTGTTGAAGCGTACTACACAAACGGACAACCGGCAAAGCCTTTTATCAAGCCTGCTGTTGCTGACCATGCGGACAAATACATGAAAATCCTACGGGATGAACTGAAAGGAAAGTAGACAGCACCAAAATAAGATGTATTGGAGTGAATGGCAATAAAAAAAGACTTTACAGCGAGACTAAAGGCGCTGGAAGATTCCCTGACAGCGCAAGACCCTGTTGCAATCGTTGAACCCGTTCCCGGCGGCTACCTGCTGAAAACCGGCACACAGAAAGGCGCGATTGTAACGATGAACGAACTGAACAAACGGTATGACGTTGTAATCATTGACGATGTACCGAGAATTAAAGAAAGTGAGTAAAAAACTATGAATTACGCAAA
>ERZ1673722.664-NODE-664-length-41916-cov-72.989967_pt1 | contig 41916 bp, 29 predicted proteins | sample MGYA00580222_ERZ1673722 | MGnify/ENA primary metagenome ERZ1673722 (study PRJEB41218, sample SAMN15661750) | gut metagenome | host: Homo sapiens | place: Canada: London | collected 2015-08-20/2019-03-30 | study: EMG produced TPA metagenomics assembly of... | reverse complement strand
CTCGAGGCACTCAAGGCTGGCATGCCCAACCTGCTGCGTCACGTCGACAACATCCAGAACGTATATGGTCTGCCCTGCGTGGTCGCCATCAACCGCTTCCCGACGGACACCGAGGCCGAGCTCGCGCTCATTGAGTCCGAGTGCCAGAAGCTCGGCGTCAACGTTAAGCTTTCCGAGGTCTGGGCCAAGGGCGGCGAGGGCGCGCTCGAGCTTGCCGATGAGGTCATGCGTCTGATTGAGCAGCCGAGCGAGCTCAAGTTTGCCTATGAGGACGGCGCTGATGTCGCTGATGCCCTCGAGGCCGTTGCCACCAAGGTCTACCGCGCCGACGGCGTTGACTTTACGCCGGCCGCCAAGCGCCAGCTCGCCGAGCTGCGCGAGAATGGCTTTGGCAACCTGCCGGTGTGCGTCGCCAAGACGCAGTACAGCTTTAGCGACAACGCCAAGGCCCTGGGCGCTCCCGAGAACTTCCGCATCACCGTGCGTGAGCTCAAGGTTTCTGCCGGCGCCCACTTTGTGGTCGCGCTGACCGGCAGTGTTCTGACCATGCCGGGTCTGCCCAAGGTGCCCGCGGCCGAGAATATCGACGTCGACAACGACGGCAACATCACCGGCCTGTTCTAAGCCTGCTGTCCATAGCTGCTAGCCCGCCCCGCCGTGCCCACAAGGCCCCGCGGGGCTTTTTTATCCTTAGGCCCGCGCATGTCTTGTAGATACCGACGGGCTCTGCCCATCATAGGCTTTTGCGCGGGTAGAATGCATGGATAACTTGAGGCTCACGCGCGACGGAAAGGAATCGTTGCATGGATCAGGACAAGACAACCGTGATGGGCGGCTACGGTTCCGCGCAGGCTGGCGATAGCGCCGATGCGACCCGCGTTGTTCCCAACCCCGGTTATACCGACCCCGCCGCGACGCAGCCTTCTGCCGAGCCCACCCGGGTTATGGGCTATGGCGACACGGCGCAGGATTCTTACGCTGCATCTTCGCAAGGCCCCTATGGCAACGCAGCTCCGGATCCGTTTGATTGCGCGCCGCAGGATTCTTATGCTGCCTCGACGCCGAATCCCTATGATGACCTGCCGCAAAATCCCATTCCGCAGCCTCAGCAGACGACGTATATGCCTCGCACGGCGCAGCCTCGCTACGAGTCGCGCCAGCCGTATCGCGAGTATCCCAAATCGATCCCGCAGTATGGTGAGGACGAGGAAGAGACGCCGTCGCGTTCGTCGAGCGTGATCAAGAAGATTCTCATCGTACTGGCGATCTTCTTTGCGCTGTCGGTTGTGTTTGCCATCGTGTCGGGCATGCTCAACAAGCGAGGGAGTTCAACGGCCGATGCCACTGTCGAGCAAACCGAGTCCGCCTCGTCTAGCACCGTCGATCTGAGCGATATCCCGGGGCAGTACTGGTCCAACGCCAAGAAGATCCTCAAGTCGCGCGGCGCCGATCTTTCGAATGCCGTGGTCCTGACTGATGATGGCTCAACGCCCGTCGTCGATGCCAACTGGGTCGTTACTTCTGCCTACTATAACGACAGCGGCAACCTTGAAATTCAGCTCACGCACAAGAACGGCTTGGGCAACTCGTCCGACGGACAAAGCGGTACCGACAGCTCGAGCTCCAATACGCTGGAGGACTTGAGCAACAAGGCACAGGAGTTGGGAGACAAGGCGCAAGAGCTGGGCGACACGGCACAAAACCTGGGCGATACCGCGCAGAACTTGGGCGGTATGGCGACGGATGCTTGGAACGCCCTGCAAAACGGCATCTCGGGCGTGCAGGGAAACTAGCTGTTAAACAGGCTACAGCTGCTCGGCCGGACGGTCGGGCGAGCTAAAGCCCGAATCAAACGTGACGACGCACGAGACGTCGGGCCGGCGCTCGTGCACGATGCGCGTGACGAGCTCCAGCAGCTCCTCGTCGGATATGTCAAAGCCGTCGGGACGCACCAGGTCAAACGAAACGAACCCGTCGTGCTCGTGCAGATCGTGGATGGAGAGCGCGGGATCGATCTGCATGACGCCGCGCTTGACCCAGCCGCGCAAGTCATCGCCGGTTGTCGCGATGGGGTCGCAGTGCAGCGTGATACCAATGCCCATCTGGCGCTTGATGTCGTGCTCGATGGTGTCCAGAATCTCGTGGTGCTCAAACGCGTCGCCCTCGCCGGGCATCTCCACGTGGGCGCTGGCAAACTGACGACCGGGGCCGTAGTCGTGCACCATGAGGTCGTGTGTGCCCAAGACCTGCGGATAGGACATGATCTTGTCGCGGATTGCCTGGACGAGCTTGGGGTCGGGCGCTTGCCCCAGCAACGGGCTGATGGCGTCGCGCACCAGGCCCAGACCGCTGATGCAGATGAAGATGCCCACTCCCAGGCCTGCCCAGCCATCGAGATCAAAGCCGGTCGTCTGCGAAATAAGCGCCGCCACCAAGACCGAGCCCGAGGTGATGACGTCGTTTTTGGAGTCCTGCGCCGTGGCGATGAGCGTCTCCGAGTCGATGCGATCGCCCAGCGTGCGGTTGAACGCTGCCATCCAGAGCTTAACGAGCATGGACGTAGCCAGTGCCGCAAGGGAAATAAACGTGTAAGCGGTGGGCGAGGGCTTGATGATCTTGGTGACCGACTCGAGAATCAGGTTGATGCCGACGGCGCAAACCAGGACGGCGACGAACAGGCCGGCTAGGTACTCGTAGCGGCCGTGACCATAGGGGTGGCCTTCGTCTGCCGGGCGGCTGGCAAGGCGGAAACCGAGCAGGCTCACAATGTTGCTCGAGGCATCGGAGAGGTTGTTGAAAGCGTCGGCGATGAGGGAGACGGAGCCGGCGAGCAGGCCCGCGATGCCCTTTGCCAGGCACAGGGTGATGTTGAGGCCAATGCAGATGAGGCTTGCGGCAAAGCCCGCGTTAGTGCGGCAAGATGCATCGACCGGCTCGCTCTCGCTGCCGGGAACAAGCGTATGTACCAGTCGATTTACAAATAGCATAGCGGTCGTCCTCACAATCATGTTTAAGGGGATAGTGTAGCTCGCACGGGGGCGCCGTGCGCCGATGCTCAGAAAATGCAGCAATAGTCTGCCGGTGCTAACGAGCGAGCCTTCTCGTCTGCCTGGGTGGTCCATTTTGGGCCACATGGGTATGGGCATGTGCCTGCTTGCTCGACATACTTAATGTCGACAGCCCCTGTGCAAAGGAGGACGTTTCCATGGACGAGATGTTTGCCATTAAATGTCAAAACTGCGGCGGCCCTATGTACTCGCACCAGGCTAAGCGCAGCTTTGAGTGCGCCTATTGCGGCACGGTGGTTCCGTGGCAGGCGGACGCCGGAGAGCCCAAGAGCGCTTTGGGTATTCGCCATACGCCGTTGACGGTGGTGGATGGACTGCTCAAGCTCACGCATGTGTCGCAGCTCGAGCGCCCGGAGGACCCGGACTGGTATTTCTTCAATTCGCACTGGCGCAATCAGTCGGTCCTGGAACATCTGCTGTGGGAGGATCGCGGCACGGCGCAGGAGTTCCAAGAGGCCACGCATGTGAGCATTCCTTGCCCCTTCTGCGGAGCGTCCTTTGAGGGCGAGTCAACGCAGCGTGTGTTTGAGTGCCCGTCCTGCGGCAACAAGATCGGCATTGCCGACCTGCTCAAGCCCGGTACCTTCAGCAAGCGTCTGACCTTGGGCGTTGGTGCGGAGTATGTACCTGGGCAGGGTGTTCCCTGCGAAATCTCGCCGCAGCAGGCACGTGCCAACGCGCTGCAGCTGGTGCGCCAGCATGCGGAAGCCTTTGCCGGGCACGATGTGGAAGACGCGATCCAAAACGACATGATGCTCTTCTATTTCCCCATGGCGCTCGCGGATTTGCGCATGATGGCGAGCTTCCCGGGCAAGGGCCTGAGCAAGGAGACCTTGGTGTACTACGAGGTGCTCGACTGGGCATATCCCAGGGCAAACTACCTGGATGTTCGCCTTATGGGAATTTTGGAACCGTGGGACTTTGCCAAGGTTGGGCCGTTCGATCCCGCCATGCAGGAAGGCGACTTCCGCGTTGTCTCCGTCGATGCGTCTACCAAGGACCAGGTGGTCATTGATAAGCTGGCGCTCGACATTGCCGGCAACGATGCCGAGGCGGTGCTGGGGCTCAATAAAAAGAGCATCCGCACCTGGGCGCGCAAGGCCCGCAAGCATAAGGACGGCCTGGTGATGGTGCCGGTCTACTTTGTCGATCGTCCGGCGACGGACAGCCGCGATGGCGAGCAGGTGCGCATTGCTGTAAATGGCCAGACGGGCCGCGCGGCCGCGGTGGTGTTTAACGACAAGCGCGAGACGCATATCGTGGCGCCGCTCAGCCCGAGCCTGCATCTGTCCGGTGAGAGCACCGTGCACGCCACGCCCGTCGAGGTCAAATACGTTAAATCGCCCTTCCTGTACCAGATCGTGCGCCGTGGAGGCGGCGAGCAACCGCGTCGGGTGGCGGCAGCCGCCGAGGGTTCTTACCGAGAAGAAAAGCCCAAACGCCGCGGCCTACTGGGTGCGCTATCTGGGAAGTAGGGGAGTAGTGCCGGTTGTTGCCGTAAGGTGATGGCCGGGGGTGCGGGGCAGCTCTCAGGAGTGCGGGCTGCCGTCTGATTGTTTGAGGGTGCCAGATGTAAATAAACAGTGGAGCGGCTGCAAAAGAGCTGCCCCACCGGATAAAATCAAGGTGTGCCGCGGAACCCGCTCCTCAGTCGGTCAACTTTGGAAGCGCGGACAACGCAGGTGCTATCGTCTAAAGGGCCGGCTGCAACCGGCCCTTTTCTGTGGCAACCAATGGATCCACATCAGACGAAGGCCGCGTCTTTGCCTGTCAGGTCACGCTCGCCAGCCACGGTTGGAATGTCGTTGCCGGCGTCCATGACCGGTATTGTTTCGTAGCGTGCGTCGCAACCGCGAGTGCGCCTGCGACGGCTGCGGTGGTTTCGGTCGCAATGTGCTGCTACCCTTGCGTTTCGCCATTAGTCGCTTCGTTGATGGCGCGGTACTCGGCACTCAGCTCGCGCGCCAGCTCTTCCTTGCTTGGAAGATACGGCAGGTATTTGGCAGCAAACACTTGGTCGTTGTCTTCGGGCAGCGTGTACTCGACAATCGAGTCGCTTTTGTCCGCGCAGAGCACGATGCCTATGGGCGGATTGTCGCCTTCGTTCATGAGTTCGCGCGTGTAGTAGTTCACATACATTTGCATCTGGCCCAGGTCCTGATGCGTAAGGTCATCGGTCTTAAGGTCGATGAGCACGAAGCAGCGCATCAGATAGTTGTAAAATACAAGGTCAATATAGAAATGGCGCCCATCAAAGGTGATGCGCTTTTGGCGCGCCTCGAAAGCGAAACCACGGCCAAGCTCCAGCAGGAACTTCTGAAGATGCGTGATGAGCGCCTGCTCTGGATCGCTCTCGCGAAACGCAGCATCGTCCGAGAAACCTAAAAACTCCAGTACATATGGGTCGCGGATGATATCCTCGGGGCGACGAGCCGGGGCGCTCTTTTGGATTTCCTGAGCGACGGTCTCTGTGTCCTTGCTGGCAAGTAGACGCTCGCGGAACATGGTGTTGATTTGGCGCTCGAGCTGACGCGTGCTCCAGCGAGAGTCGGCGCATTCGTTCATGTACCAAATGCGAGCTTCGGGGTCGGGAATGCGAGATAGCCTGCGATAATGTGTCCAGTTCAATTCGTGACGCAGTGCGTCACGAATTGGGAATGCTAAATAAAACTGCCGCATGTAGCGGAGGTTTGAAGTGTCAAAGCCTTTGCCGAAATCTGTGGTAAGCCTGGTCGCGAGTCCTTTAAGCAGCGCCTCTCCATACCTGGCGCGCTCTTCTCCGCCCTGTTCATCAACAATACTCTTGCCGATCTCCCAATATGCCTCAACCATCGCAAAGTTAACGGCGGTATAGGCCTTGTCGCGAGCGGCGTTGAGAATCGAGGAGACCTGCTTGTAAAAAACTTCTGGCACGATTGCCGATTCTCCACGGTTTACCAGTTCGCCCATCACTGTCGCCCCACTTTCCTCTTGTGGAATGCATCTTTATCGCATTTAGTTTAAAGCCTCGCGCGGACACGAATTGCTGTGCTGTCTGGCACCTTCGCATGGGAGCCTTTCGGTGACTAAAATGTGACCATAGAGGCAGTTTTAGCGAACCCCACGGGAGTGACGCGTATGGACAACAACACGCTGCTATTCCAGGACAAAGGTTCGGGTAGGTATAAAGACGTCAAGATCTACCCCAACCGTATTGAGGTGCTCAAGAAGGGCACTTTTGGTGGCAGGCACACCGAGATTGTTTATCTTAAGGACATTACGGGGGTCAGCAGGATCAAAGGCCGCGATGTTTTTCTGCGCAATCGACTGTTAACCGCTTGCGTCTTTAGTCTGAGCAGTCGTGCGAAGGCCCAGGAGTTTGTTAACGCGCTGAACATGGTGATGTAGCCCATGGCGGCGTTCGGGCCAAGATAAAAATCGGGGGCACAGAACGGTGTCCTGCGCCTCCGATTGAGTCGATGCGTCTAAAAAGGCAGGCTTGTCTATTCGCTGTCGTCCCCAGCGTTTTCGCGGTCACTGGCAAGCATTGCTGCGCCGGCGACCGTCGTCGCTACGGCGGCGGCAGCTAGCCCGGCGGCAATGCCGGAGCCGTCGCCCGTGTCGGCGAGTTTTCCGCCCGAGCCCTTGCCCTTGTTGCCCTTACCGTTCTTGTCCGCGCTGCCCGCGTTGGCGCCAGTGCCGGTGCCGGCGCCGCCTGCACTGCCCGAGGCCGCTACGGTAAAGCTTGCGGCTCCGTCGGTGGCAAGCGTGTAGTTTTGCGCCGCGTCGCCCAACAGGCCTTTCGCACGCACCCAATACGTCCCCGCGGCAAATGCCTCACCCTCGGCCACTGCCGTGCCCGGAGCGCCGTTTGCATCGTGCATAAACTCGAGCTGGGCCGTGCAGGCATCGGTTTCGAGCTTGCCCTCGAGTGATGCCGCAATCTTGGCGCGCACGTCCTCGCCGGCCTTAAGGCCTTCGAGTCCCTCAAAATGAGGCGTCAGCACGCGCGGATCGATATCGATGGGCACGGATCCCTGCAGCCCTATAACGGTCTCATTGCCCAAGGCATCGACATCAACGTATTCGATGGCAAAAGCGCTTCCCGAAGCCGCCACGTTGAGTACGTTGCTGCTGTCGACGAGGCGGAAATGACCCTCGCCAACGGTCTTGCCGTCCTGGAGCGAGGCGTCGCTCAGCGAGTCACCATATGTCATGTGCATGCGGGCTGGGAGGTAGCACGAAGCCGTCTGCTTGTGCTGCGTATCGTAATTGCGCTGGTAGATGCTTCGGGCCAGTGCCGCATCAACAAAGTCGGACGCAATGATGCCAATGTGCTTGCGGCAGTCCGCCTTTGTGCTCTCAACTCCGCTATTGTTTATATACGAGCTCTTGTACAGGTGCTCGTCGACCACTCGCGCTGCGGTAAAAGGGTTGTTTTGCGTGCAGCTCGTGTAGTTGATAAACCAGCGGCGCTCCGTTGCCTGCACCGTTGTCCCGTCCGCGGCAGTGATATCTACGGTGCTGCGCTCGAACTCGGACGCTGCCTTCAGGGCCATATCGACCCAGTCGATTTTACTGGACCCCGTGCAGTTGTAATGGTCTTGGGCATATACCGCTGTGCTATAGGGCTCTTTGTCGCCCGTATTGCCCGCAGCCTCAAAGCCTTGCTCGTATTTCACGAGGCACATGGACTTTCCGGAATGCGTCTTGATTTTGTCGTCCCATTCGGTGAGGTCGAGGCCCCACGTGTGGCCGTCTACACTGTCGCCGGCGAGTTTAAATCGACGCAACAAGACGATCTTTCCGCGCACCTCGTTCAGTGTGGGGACATGGCTCGACGTATAGAACAGATCGGAGTTATTGTCCATAACATTGGCGAAAGCCGTCGTAACACTGTCGTCGGTGGCTTCGTCGTTGCCTCGTGACACCAGCATGATGAGCGCTTCTGACGGGTTTTCGTTCAAAAATGTTTTGAAGTAACCGATGACATCGGAGAGATGTATAAAGCCCCCGTCTTTTTTGAGCAGGTAGCATATTCCATGGTCGATGCCGGGGTCGCCGTTCTCGTTGTTCTTTCCAAGTCGGATATCAAAATAGCGAATGCCTTCGAGCAGCTGCGTGGGGATGTAATCCTGCTGGCACTTTGCAAGCGAGGTTTGGGGCTCGGTGTCGTTGTCGACGCTGCAGGTGCTTGAATCATGCGTGCCCGGGATGCTCAGCTCGTCGAGGTATTTGTTGCCGTCGACGTATTTCATCCAGCATGGTCCGTCGACGTAGCTGCTATACGTGATCCAGTCGATACTTCTAACCGTGGTATTGATCTCGCCCTTGTCGTAACCGACAAGCTCGAGCTCCCACGGAATGCTCTTACTCTTATGGCAGATCTTATTGTTGTCCTGGTCTTTGCCGTCCTTTTCTATGGCCAGGTACTTAATGTCTTTTTTCTCGGTTTCTTTCTCGACCGTGCGGTCTCGGATGATATAGGTACCGTTTGGTTGACGCTCGAACGCAAAAGAGCGACTGGCCTTGCCGTCATGCTCGCCACTCCATACATGGATGACCTTTCCATCTTTGTCCGAGTCGCCATCGACCGACCAAATGCTGTAGCCCGTCTTCTTGTGCTCTTCGAAATTGAGCAGGGTGCGGATGGCATACCAATTTCTATTATCTGTATCGGTCTCTACGTGCTCAAGGATGAGCTTGCTGGACGTGCCGTCGTTAAACAGATGACAGACGTTGCCCTTGAAGTTGCCGTCTTGGTTGACGCTTGCGGTACGAAAGTAGCCCGCGGGGCGAAGGCGAATGACGAACTTGTCGAGGGTGGCCGCCGGTGTGGGTGCGTCTTCTGCAAATGCCGCGCGCATGGGAAGGCCCAATCCCGCGGTTTCGGGCAGGCTTACAAATGGCGACAATGCTGCGAGTCCTAGGCCCAACGTGAATGCTCGACGGCTGATGGCGTGGTGTTCGGTCATAACTCCTCCGTTCGCAGGGTGCGGTTATGCACTCATTTTGGTAACTATACCGTCCAGATGTTTAAAGGCGCCGGCTTAAATTGTGTGCGCGGCGCTATAAATCGGCGGGTGGACGTGTTGGGGTGCTTGCCGTTTTCGTACTGTTGCCACATTTGGAGTGGTTTCGGCGTCCGGCATCTTCGCGTTCGTCGGCTACCGGCATAAGAAAGGGGAGGGTCGGTTTACCGGCCCTCCCTGGGTACGAAGCGATGAGATACCGTCGCTTGTTTGCACTGCGTCCGTGCTTCCCGTTGCGCTCGCCAGTCGCTTAGCGCTTGATCTCGATATCGTCGAGCTTGACGTCCATGGCCTCGGTCTTTGCCTTGGCGATGTCGTCGGCAAATTCCAGAGACTTCATCATGGTCTCGACGGCGTCCTTGTGCTCCTCGACGTTGTCGATGCGCACGTAGACGCTGCCGCCGCCTGCTTCGGTGAAGTACTCAGTCGTCACGCCGCCCGAGTGTGTATAGGAAGCGTTGCGCCAAGTCTTGCCGTTGTACTTGACGGGGTCATTCTCGGTCCACTCAAAGCTTGCATTCCACTTTGCCTCGTAGTCGAACAGCTCGTCAGCGTTCTTGTCAGAGTCGAAGACAGGGATGAAGCGATCGCTGGCGTGCTCGCTCTCGGTGAACTTAAACTGGGCCCTGTCGGCGGTATCGCCTGCGACGTCGGTAATCTCGACGCTCTCGGGGACCTCGACCTTAAACCAAATGAAGTCGGTCCTCATATCCACGGCTGGCTTTTCTGCTCCGCCGCCACCGCCACTGCCGGTAGCGCCGCCGCTTCCGCCACAGCCCACCAGGGCAACCGCGGCAAAGAGACTGATGCAGAGGGTGAGAATCGCAAAGGCCTTCTTTTTCATGGTCGTGTCCTCCTCGATCTGTAACCGCCCATGGATTACCTGCCTTTACTGTACGCGCGAGCGGCTCGTAAGGGTGGGCCATGTGTCCCATTCTGAGGGTCGGATTTGCGCCGACATGTGGCAATATGCGAGGGCACAAAAGAGGGGAGGGCCGGTGCCGTCGGCCCTCCCCGGGGTGAGGTGCCCGTTGTTTTAATGGGGCGCGCGTACGTGGGTGTGTGCGGGGTCCCGTTACTTGATCTCGATGCTCGAAATCTCGACTTCGCGTGCCTCGGCAACTGCCTTCGCCATGTCATCGGGAAACTCGATGGAGTTGAGGAGCGCCTTGGCTTCTTTCTTATGCAGATCGAAGTTCGAGATGAGAACGTAGACGCTTCCCGGCTCAACGTCGGTAAAGAGGAGGGTTGAGACGCCGCTGTTGTCCTCGTACGTTCCGACGAGCCAGGTCCTGCCGTTATACTCGACGGACCCGCCATCCTTCCACTGGAACGTATCACCTTTCTTTTCTGCCTGGTCGGCGTGGGATTCCTCTGCCGTTAGCGCTTTTTTCCAAACGGGGATAAAGCGATCGGCCGAACCGTTCTCGTCTTCGGGGAAGGTGAGCTGGACCCTGTCGGCATTCTTGCCAGCGGAGTCGCTTACGCCAACGCTCTCGGGCATCTCGACCTTAAACCAGATAAAGTCGGTCTTCTTGGCGACGGGAGCTTTTTCCTTGCCCTCGCTCTTGGATGCGCTGCTGCCCCCGCCCGATGCGTTCCCGCCGCAGCCGACAAGGGCAAACGCGGCAAAGAGGGCGATGCAAAGGGAAAGGATCGATAGGGTCTTTTTCTTCATGGTGGCGTCCTCCTTGTCTGCCGATGACATCACGGCGCCGCATGCTGTTGGGGTGCTGATTGCGCTGGCGGCGGATGTCTCTGTGTACTGTGCGGCTTATACCTCCGTTCATCGCTTGTGGCCGTTGCGCGGCCGTGCCCCAACGGGTTCCTTACTTATAGATATGCCCCAGCTTGTGCTGCCCGGGAGTCTCGAAAGGTGGGCCAGATGTCCCATGTTTGCGTGTGCGGGCTTGCCGCAAGGTGGGCCTGGCGCTGGGCAAGCGTGCGGCTTGGTTGATGCTCCTAATGTTGCGCAACAGCAATGCCGGCTTGAGGTTTTAGACTTGGCTGTGACAAAAGCTAAACCACGAAAGGTCGAACGATGTTCTGTCAAAAATGCGGACAGCAAGTTCCCGATGGATCGACGTTTTGTACGCACTGTGGGGCCTCGCTGGCTGGCGGTTCCGTGCCGACGCCTACGGCTGCTGCTCCGACTTCTGCGCCCACAGCCGGCCCGGGCCTGACCCAATCGATGCCGCCGGTCGCGCCTGCGCCTCAAAAGCCTAAGAGCAAGGCGCCGGTCATTATCGCGGTGGCGTGTGCCGCCGTGGTACTCCTCGGGGGTGGCACGGTGTTTGCGCTCACGATGCTTAACGGGTCCAAGAGCTCTGACACGCAGATTTCGGTGATTGATACTGGGTCTTCGGACGAGAAAGATTCTTCTGCTAAGAAGAAGGATGACAAGTCCAAGGCCAAGGAGTCTTCGTCGTCGGATGACGAGGCCGTTCCCGAGGACGAATCGGCATACTACGGCTCGGGCGATTCGGACGATTACCTAACCGACGTGTATACGTACACGAACGACATGCATCCTTATAGCATGTCGATTCCCAATCGCTTTGAGATGGAAGATACTCCCAGCGGCAGTGGCGCCAGGTATGAGGATCCGGAGACGGGTTTTGTGATCAACCTGTTTGGCTACGTCAACATTAACGACGAAACTGCACACGAGATGTTCGTCGATGCGGACACCTCGGGCAAGGCCGACCTCTATACCGCAGAGGGCGACAACTGGTACGTGGTCTCGTGGCGCGAGGGCGACACGATCATTTACGAAAAGACGATCGTCACGGATTCGACGATTGCCACGGCGCATCTGGAGTATTCGACTGCAAACCGCGACATGGGGTCGAAGATTATCGACACGCTGCTGCCGACGTTCCAGGTGGGCTAGGCGCCCGTGCCTATAGCCGGCAATCGGAAACACCGATAGCCAGAGCTCCTGACAGCCTTTGTCTTATGGGCTAGACTGGCTTGGACAAGATCGATGAATGGGACAACTGCTTCCTGGCGTCGTTGTCCCATTTTTTATTATGCGTGCGGCCCGTGGTGGCCGGCGCGGTGGGCAGAGGTGTTTCGATGAGCCAAGAGATGATGGATAAAACCTGTCGCGGTTTTGCTGAGGCGTTGGCTGCACGCGAGCCGGTTCCCGGCGGCGGCAGCGCCAGCGCGTTTGTGGGAGCGCTGGGTGCCTCGCTGTGCGGGATGGTTGCTCGCTATGGCGCGACGAACCCCGCGCTTGCCGATCGCGCGGACGATCTGACGCGCGCGTTTGCCCAGGCGGATGAGTTGGCGCAGGAACTTGTGGGTCTGGTCGCCGAGGATGTTCGTGCGTACGGCCAGGTGTCTGCGGCATACGGTATTCCGCGCGATGATCCGGCTCGACCGGCTACGATTCAGGATGCGTTGCACGTGGCCGCCATGCCGCCATATCGGATCATGGATGCCTGCGGGCGCGCGCTGGCGCTGCTCGAGGACATGGCGGACAAGGGCTCCCGACAGCTGCTCTCCGATGTGGCGTGCGGTGCCGTGTTTTGCCGCGCGGCCATGCAGGGCGCGAGCTTGACGCTCTTTGCGAACACCACGTCTATGAAGGATCGTGCCCGCGCCGAGGAGCTCGAGGCTGCATGTGACGAACTGCTCGATACGTGGCTGCCGCGCGCCGATGCGCTTGCGCGCCGTGCCGCCGATGCCGCAAGGAAGAGGGGGTAGCCATGGCTGAGCTGTTGAAGGGCGCTCCTGTCGCCCGCGCGTTGACTGAGGAGCTTGCCGCTCGTTGTGCTGTTCTGCGCGAGCGCGGCGTTGTGCCGACGCTTGCTATCGTGCGCGTGGGCGAGCGCGAGGACGACCTGTCCTACGAGCGCGGTGCCCTCAAGCGCTGCGAAAAGGTTGGCATTGAGGCTCGCCGCGTTTTGCTTCCCACCGATGTTTCGCAGGATGAGCTGCTGGCGGCCATCGAGGACATCAATGCCGACCCTGCTGTTCATGGCTGCCTGATGTTTCGTCCGTTGCCCGCTGGGCTTGACGAGGATGCAGTTGCCGCGGCACTCGATCCTGCCAAGGATGTTGACTCCATGACGCCGGCCTCGCTGCTTACGGCGCTTTCGGGGCGTGGCGAGGGTTTTGCTCCTTGCACGGCCGAGGCCGTGCTGGCGTTGCTGGACCATTACGACGTTGAGCTGGATGGGGCCAAGGTCGCGGTCATCGGTCGCTCGCTAGTGATTGGCCGTCCCGTTGCAGCCATGCTTACGGCTCGCAATGCCACGGTGACGACGTGCCATACGCATACGCGCGACTTGGCTGCCGAGTGCCGTTCTGCCGACATTGTTGTTGCCGCGGTTGGACGTGCGCGCACGATTGGAGCGGATGCGGTTCGCGAGGGCCAAACGATCATCGATGTGGGCATCAACTGGGATGAGGACGCCGGCAAGCTGGTCGGCGACGTCGATTTTGATGCTGCGGAGCCGATCGTTAACGCCATCACACCCGTGCCGGGCGGCGTGGGGGCTGTGACCACTGCGATTCTCGCCAAGCACGTGATCGTGGCGGCGGAGCGCGCATCGAAATAGGCGTTTTGGGCTGTTTGAGGGGTTAGCCATATACCACGTGGTCAAAAAACGCCAAATATGAGTACTGTTGCCAAGATAGTCACATATGTTTTAGGTCATTTTGGCTCTCTATCGGTATTTATTATCGATAGAGAGCCTATTTTATTGGACTTATGAGGAATTACATTGTCAAGCTTTTGAACAAATGTAGATTATCGACACCTGCATTCGCTTAAATTGCTGCTACTAAATTGGTGACAGTACTCATATTTGGCATTTTTTGCCCACAGGGGCTGCCGGGGCGGCGGTTTCGCCCTTTTTGCGCCGAAGCGATACACTGTTGCCGTTTGATTTCTTCGCTCAAGGAGGATGCGCATGCCGTGCACAACGATTTTGGTTGGTAAGAACGCGAGCTATGACGGGTCGACCCTGGTCGCCCGCAACGAGGACTCGTCCAACGGGGTGTTTGAGCCCAAGCGCATGCGCGTAGTGCATCCCGACGAGCAGCCGCGTGTCTACACGAGTGTCCTGAGCCACCTGACCGTTGAGCTGCCCGACAATCCCATGCGTTACACAAGCGTCCCCGACGTTGTCCCGGGTCATGGCATTTGGGCTGAGGCCGGCTTCAACGAGCTCAACGTTGGCATGTCCGCAACCGAGACGCTTACCACCAACGAGCGCGTCCGCGGCGCCGATCCGCTTGTCGACTACGTGCCCGCCAAGGGCAACGAGGGCGAGGACGGCTATGTTCCGGCGCAGCCCGGCGGTCTGGGCGAGGAGGACATGGTGACCCTGGTGCTGCCGTATGCCAAGTCCGCCCGCGACGGTGTGCGTATCCTGGGCGACCTGCTCGAGCGCTACGGTACCTACGAGAACAACGGCATCGCCTTTAGTGACGTTGACGAGATCTGGTGGCTCGAGACCATCGGCGGCCACCACTGGATCGCCAAGCGCGTGCCCGATGACGCCTATGTGACCATGCCTAACCAGCTGGGTATCGATAGCTTTGACCTGGACGACGCCGAGGGCGCCCAGGTCGACCACATGTGCTCCGCCGACCTGCGCTCCTGGATGACCGAGTGGCATCTGGATCTGACGCTGGGCGTCGAGGGCGACGGTCCCGCCGCGGTCTTTAACCCGCGCGAGGCCTTTGGCTCGCACAGCGACAGCGATCACGTCTACAACACGCCGCGCGCCTGGTACATGCAGCGCTGCCTCAATCCCAGCGATGTGTGGGACGGTCCCGAGGCCGACTACACGCCCGAGAGCGACGACATCCCCTGGAGCCGCGTGCCCGAGCGCAAGGTGACCATCGAGGACATCAAGTACGTGCTTTCGAGCCACTACCAGGGTACGGAGTACGACTGCTACGGCAGCAAGGGCACGCCCGCCACGCGCGGCGCCTATCGCCCCATCGGCATCAACCGCAACAGCCAGCTCGCCGTGTTGCAGCTGCGTCCCTATGCGCAGCCGGCGTATCGCGCCGTGCAGTGGATGGCGTTTGGCTCCAACTCGTTTAACGCACTCGTGCCGCTGTACGCCAATGTCGAGACCATGCCCGAGTACTATGCCGACACGCAGGCTCGCGTGACGTCCGAGAATTTCTATTGGGCAAATCGCCTGATCGGTGCCTTGGCCGATGTTCGCTTCCATGAGTGCGGTCGTGCGGTCGAGGATTATCAGGAAAAGGTCGGCGGCATGGGCCACAAGCAGATTCACGACGTTGACGCTGTCGTGGCCGCGCTGCCCGAGGCCGAGGTGCCCGCCGAGCTTGCCCGCGCCAACGAGGAGTTTGCCGAGCGCGTGCGGGTGGAGACCGATGCTCTGTTGGGCAAGGTCCTCTACACCACGAGCTGTGCCATGAAGAATTCCTTCGCGATGAACGACAATGTGAGGTAAAGCCGACCTTGCAACGAGCGAGCGGGGCAAACGCCGTCGAGGGCTTTGCCCCGCTCGATTCCTACCTTGGCGGTAAAACGATTTTGTGTCGTTCGCCCAATCTTGGGTACAAGAAGGCCAATGCAGTTGTTCATGATTGGAGCCAACCATGGTTATGAAACTCGATCAGCTTGTTAACGGTGCCATCAACGTGGGCTTCGGCGCCGCTGCCGTTGCCGTCGAGGGCGGCAAGAAGGTCCTTGACGACCTCAATACCAAGGGCGAGCAGGTCCGCAAGGATGCCGGCACCCCCGATATCGCCCGCAGCGTGTCTGACATGTTCGAGCAGGCCGGCGGCACCATCTCCGACCTGACCGAGCGCCTGGGCATGCAGGGCGAGACCGCGGCACAGCGCGTGCTCGACGAGCTTATCCTGGCCCGCGTCCGCGTCATGACCGCCCCCGAGCGCACGGCATTCCTGGCCCATGTGCGCGACATCGTCGATTCGGTCGAGGACAACGTGACCTCGGTGCCCGTCGAGTCTGTTGAGCCCGACGACGCAGAGGACGCCGAAGAGGCCGAGTAGCAGCGCAGATGGCAGATTCCACCACCGATTACAACAATCTAGATCCCTTGGGTGACGAGACGGCGGTTGTCGATGAGGTTGAGGCCGCCGTCTCGGGTGCTCGCAAGAAGCCGCGCGCTGTCGATATGGTCCCCGAAGAACCCGACGCGATGGCGCCGGACGAGGAATACCAGCTCACGCCGGCGGGCCGCCGCGAACGCATCGGGCAGATTGTTCGCCTGGTCAAAAAGTACCGCGTGTGGGATAACCTCACGCCGGTGCGCCTGCGCCGCCTGCTCGAAGAGCTCGGCCCCATGTTCGTCAAGATGGGGCAGATCCTGGCCAACCGCTCCGAGATCTTGCCGCAGCGGTTTTGCGACGAGCTGCGTCGCCTGCGCTCCGACGTAGAGCCGGTGCCGTATGAGGTAGTGCTCCGCTGTCTGGAAGAGGAGTACGGCCAGCGCTTGGGGCAGATGTTCGACGCCATCGACCCCAACCCGCTCGGTAGCGCGTCGCTCGCGCAAGTTCACCGTGCCCGTCTGGTGACGGGCGAGGACGTGGCCGTTAAGGTGCAGCGCCCCGGCGCGCAGCAGGTCATGGCGCAGGACATCGACATCATTCGTTCGGTGGTGCGCATCGTTTCCAAGTTCGTCAACACCGACCAGTTTGTTGACTTGCATGCCGTCGTCGAGGAACTGTGGGCCTCGTTTCGCGAGGAGACCAACTTTTTGGCTGAGGCCAAAAACCTCAACGATTTCTATGAGTTCCATAAGAGCGTCCATGGCGTGTCGTGTCCTAAGTCCTACCTGGACCTTTGCACCGAACACGTGGTGGTCATGGACTACATTGACGGCATCTCGATTGCCGATCCCGAGCGCCTGGTGGCCGAGGGCTATGACCTGGAAAAGATTGGCTCGGCGATTGTCGAGGACTATTCGACGCAGGTGCTCGATGACGGCTTTTTCCATGCCGACCCGCATGCGGGAAACATCATTCTCAAGGACGGCATCGTCTACTTTATCGACCTGGGCATGGTCGGGCGCATGTCGAGCCACGACCGCGGTATCGTTAAGGACATGATTTTCGCCGTGGCCGAGGGTGACGTTCCCAAGCTCAAGGACTCGCTTATGCGCTTTGCCGTGACGCGCGGCGACTCGGCCGAGCTTGACCATTCGGCCTTTTTGTCCGATCTGGACTTTATCGTTGCTGACTTCGCGGGTCTTGACCTTAAGGATCTTGATATCGGCGAGTTTTTGACCTCGCTGCTAAATTTGGCGCGCAAGAACGATGTTGAGCTGCCGAGCGTGGTGACGATGTTCGCCCGCGGCATGGTGACGCTCGAGGGCCTGCTGACCGAGTACATGCCCAACGTCAACATGATCCAGATCATCCAGATGCATATCAAAAACGAGAAGAGCACCTATGCGCGCGTGCGCGATATGGGGCGCGATCTTGCCGCGAGCAGCTATCGCGCGGCAAAAGGCTCGCTCGAGGCGGCCGAGTATCTGGGCTTGGCGTCGCGCATGCTCACGCGCGGCCAGCTTAAGCTAAACACGCAGATCATGAGCAGCGATAAGGCGCTGCGACAGCTGGGTGGAATTATCGACCGCATGTCGATGGCAATTGTGATCGCCGGTCTTTTTATCGGTTCGTCGGTGGTGTACTACGCGCGCATCGAGCCGGTTGTGTTCGGTATCCCGGTCATTGGCTTTATGGGCTATGTGAGTGCGCTGGTGCTGGCACTGATGCTGGGCCGCGAGATCTGGCGCAACAGCCACGGCGGCAAGCGTTAGCGATTTCCTGGGGTCGGGGGAAACGGATCATTTTGCCTCGCGCCGCGCCGGCGTGGGCTGGTCCGAACAAAACTATGCCGGTTTACGGGGCTGGAGTGCCGAACCTCGAGCATACCGAAATTCGCGCTTTTAAAACCGCAGGTAGATGAGTCGTTGATTTTCGAAAATGGTTGATATGGTTGCGAAGTGCTGAATCAGCCCCGTAATCCGGCATAGTTTTGAAACGAGCTGTTCTTGCAAGGTCCGACGACAGTCCTCCCTATCGCAAACCATAGCTTTTACCTTGGGCTTCGCCTTCGTGCGGGGCCCTTTTGCGTGATACCATACTGACAGTAATAATCGATGGCCTAGATGGTGGTGCGGAGACGCACGAATGCGCGGTTTTCCTGCGCGTTTGGGAGAATCGGGGTGCAAGTCCCCGGCTGTACCAGTAACCGTAATTCCTCTTGGCCCGGGATAGTCGCGTCGCAGATCGGACGGCGCGCCCGGGTCGGTAAGGTTAAGTCGGATCGCCTCCCATCTTGCACGCGACCGTGGCGCATGCCGCCGGTACGCGTTGGGCTCTGGAGGGAAGGGGGACCCCGATGGGGGTACTCGAGCGCAATGTGCGCGATGACGTGGGGCAGCCGCTGGGCAATGCTCCAAGTGCAGACAATAGGAGACAAATGGATATGTTTGAGGACGAGTGCCAGCGCGCCTCGTGGCGTCGTCATGGAGCGATTGCCCGTGGCGTAGCCAAGCGCGGTCTGGTGGCGTTCCTGGCTTTTGCCATGGCTTTTGGCACCACGCCGGCGCAACTTTGGGCCGAGGGTGCCGATGGCATTGCCGAGGCTGTGGCCCAGGCTGCGACGGGCAGCGAGGGCGCGGCGGCCGACGATGACGCTGCTGCCGGCACCGGCGCGAACAGTGCGGCGGCGAGCGCTGCTGCCGATGACGCCGGCGCAGATCAGGGCGCAACTGCGAGTGCCGCGAATGGCGATGGCACCGCTGCAGACAACGCGACTGAGTCCGAGAACTCCGCTGCGGCGTCTGCTGCTTCGGAGCAGAAGAACGCCGTTGCCGCCGCGTCCGCCACAACGCTTTCGAGCGAGGCCAAGGTCTTCATCCAGGACACCAAGGATAAGGACAGCTCCTATTCCACGAAGTCGGGCGCGCTCAGCGCGGGCGATACGCTCTGGGCAAATATGTACGATGAGGTCGAGGACGACTGGTACGGCACTTCGACTGAGTCCGTTGCCAATCCCGGCACCTGGACTTACACCTGGCTCGCCGGCACGACCAGGGCCAGCAGCAATGTCGCCGACTACACCGAGGTCGTAGGCCACGAGCAGTCGCTCACCGTCACCGCCGCGATGGAAGGCAAATACTTCATCTGCAAGGTAACGGTTGATGGCAAGGATTACTTCGGCCCCTCGGTTTCGTACGGCTCGGGTATCAATGCCAACAACATCCCCGGTCCCGTGCTGGGTGCCGGGCAGATGGAGCTTAACAGCGTCAAGCTGAATAGCGACACGCCGGGCATAGGCGATACCCTGACGGCGACTCCGTACATAAGCTATTATCAGCAAGCCCCCGCCGACGCCAAGGTTGCCTACACGTGGTCCGCTTCTACCTCGCAGTACTCGGGCTTTACCAAGATCGAGGGCGAGACGGGCGCTTCCCTCACGGTAACCGACGACCTTGAGGGCAAGTACATCAGGGTCGAGGCCAACGCTGGCGTCAACACGGTGAACAAGACCACTTCCAGCAAGGTCAGGCAGGCCGGTGCGGTTGAGATTTCGGCCGTGTCCATCGTTAACACCAAGGACAACACGAGCGTCTTTGCGGTGGGGGATACCGCTAAGGCCCGCGCCAAGGAGAAGGGCGGCGCGTACGGCGCGTTCGTCGACGCGAGCAAGCTCAACTTCCAGTGGCAGAGCTCTGACACTAAGAGTGGCACGTATACCGACATTGCGGGCGCCACGGGTGAGACCCTCGAGCTTACCGACGCTTTGGGTGGTAAGTACCTCAAGTGCAAGGTGTCCTCGAAGATCGGCTCTTCGAGCTTGACCAACTCGACGGGCGCTCTCGTCGCTGCTGCTGGTTCAATTAATGTCACGAGCGTGACTATGAGCCCGACTTCGGGCAAAGTCGAGGTTGGCTCCACGATTGCGGCGACCGCTAAGGCGGGTTCCACCGACGTTACCGCCGATTCGCATGTCACGTGGCAGTGGTATAAGGGCACCTCGAAATACGCGAGCTCGTGCAACACGCCTATCGAGGGTGAGACCGGCAACACCCTGACGGTGACCGCCGCCCTGAAGGGCTACTACGTCGTGGCCAAGGCCAGTGGCGGTTACGACGAGCAGAAGCCGTACTATGCGGCGGGTCCTGTCTCCGTCGCTGGCCAAGTTGAGCTGTACGACGTGCAGTTTGAGGGCTCTCCTGCCACCAGCGGCGTGCACGTGGGCGATACGCTCAAGACCAAGGTGCGCAAAAAGGACGGCTCCAACTATCACTATATCGACCGCACCGATAATGTGACCTACCAGTGGCAGTATGCAAACAGCAGCTCGAGCTACGACTCCGCTTACACCGATATCCCCGGTGCTACCAAGGCCACCTATACCGTTGACGCCGCCTATGCCGGCAAGTATCTGCGCGTGAAGGTGACGAGCGAAAACACTGTTTCCAGCACGCAGAAGAAGAGCTCGTACAGCGGCACGCAGTCTATTGCTCCGCTTGGTCCCGTAACGCTTAAGGGCCAATACAAGCTGGCGGGCATCGAGCTTGCCGAAAAGAACGTTACGCTGAGCGTGGGCTCAAAGATCACGCCGAGTGTTCAGGTGCCGGGAAGCTGGTCGGGCTCGACGAAGGACGTGCCCGACGATGCCGAGCTCACCATGGCGTGGTATGCCAAGGGCGAGGGCGATGCCGACTGGACCGAGCTCACCGACGGCATCGATACGACCGATGGCAGCCTGACTATTACGGACGCGCTTGTTGGCAAGCGCATCAAAGTTACGGCGAACGCACTCGACAACACGGTTGAGTGGGTTTCGCCCGATAGCGTCACCGCGGCGGGGGAGTATAACCTGCTGCGCGTGATCACTACGCCGCAGATCAATAGCGATTCGACCCATCTCGTCTCGGGCGATAGCGTCAAGGCGACGGCGCAGGCTAAGCGCGCCGACGGTTCGGCCACCAACGGCATTGACGTGACCACTCAGGCGACTGTTGCCTGGTATGCGGCGGACGATGCGAAGGCTCCGGAGGCCGACTGGACGCTGCTGTCCGATATGTCGGGCGCCGAGGCGACGGTCTCGGCATCTGCTGCTGGCAAGTATCTGAAGGCTGTCGCTACGAGCGGCAGCTCGACGGTCGAGATTGTCTCTGCCAACAAGGTTATCGCCGCGGGCTCGCTTGAGGCTGCAGTCCAAAAGCTTAACGATGCTAACAAGCAGATTGTTGTTGACTACAGCGCTAAGGGCGGCAACGTTAACGACGCGCTGAAGGCACAGCTTGCCGATCTGGGATTTACTGACGTTGACGTCAAGGTCTCCGAGGACGGCGTGCTCTTTAAGGCTGAGGATGCCAAGGCTACGGTTGGCATCTCCGACGCTCAGGATAAGACCAACGGCGATGTGACCTTCTTCTACATCGACCCCAACGACTACACCGGTTACAACATCGACGGTCTGCGTAGCGCCGATGTGGTGTTTGAGCTGTCACGCGATGGCAAGACTGAGCCTTACCAGCCCAACAAGTCGGTACAGGTTGCTTGGGACGAGGCCAAGCTGCAAGACCTTCTTGACAGTGCTGCCGAATCCCTGCAGATTGGCTACGCGTCGGGCGAGTCCGCCGATGGCGTGACCCAAAATGTCACGCTTCCGTACAAGGCGGGTTCCGCAAAGAAATTCTCTGTTGAATGGACAAGCTCCGACACCGAGCGCCTGTTTGTTTCTGGTTATAGCTGGGAAGATAAGACGGGTAAGGTTTCGCGCGCATCGAGCGATCGAGACGTGACGCTGACCGCCAAGGTTACGGTTACGAATGGCGACATCAAGCTTGCCGGCTCGCACGACTTCACGGTAACCGTCAAGGGCGATCCCGAGAAGGTCGCCGCCGACAAGAAGGCACTGCAGGAGAAGGTCGATGCGGCCTTTACCTACGACAACATCAAGTACTCCGGCACCGAAACGGTTGCCAACAAGGATGGCCTGACCGCCGATCTGCAGATGCCGCGCACGAGCACGCTCAATATCGACGGCAAGTACTACAAGGTCGAGTACTCCGCCAGCACCGACGACATCACGTTCAACGGTTACAAGGGCACGGTCTACCAGCCGCTGCCCGGAGCCAAGGCAGCGAAGACCAAGGTCACCCTTACGGTGACCGATAAGTCTAACGCCGAGGTCACGGCAAGCAAGACCCTCGACTTTGCGATTGCCCCGCAGGACCAGGGCGAGCTCGATGCCGAGCTTTCTCTTATGGAAAAGGCGAAGTCCGGCTATGCTGACGCCATTCTTAATGGCCAGAAAGCCAATGCCGTTTCGGCGGACATGCACGCCTTCCAGAAGGCGTATCTCGATGCCGACGGCAACCTTGCCTGGAGCTACAACAAGGCGACGACCGATTCGACGTCCCTTGGTATTGTTCCGGTTGACCTGCCTGGTTATGACGCGATGTCTGGACAGGACTGGCGTCTGTTTAAGTCGAGCAACAGCTCTATTGTCTCCGCAGAGAATCTCAAGGTCACGCAGCCGCAGTACAACACGAAGGTTGTCGTTTCCTCGCGCCTGACGAGCGAGAAGTACGCTCGCTATGCTAAGCGCTATCCCGACAATGCCGCGTATGCCAAGCTTGCCAACCAGGACGTATCGGCAAAGATCACGGTTCTGGGCACGAGCGGTCAAAACGATCCCGAGGTTACGGCGACGGGCACAGTTATCGGCGTCGACGCCAAGGGCAAGCAGCAGACGTGGGCTGCCGCTTCGCAGTACACGCTCAAGAACGGCTCGACGGCTGCCGATCTTTCCGAGGAGCTCTTTAAGCAGGCCGGCCTCAAGGCCGACTACGACCCCAACGGCTCTTGGGGTTGGGTGCTCAACTCCATTACGTCGCCTTTCGATGCCGATCGCACCCTTGCATACGACCATGCTACGGGCGCCTATTGGCAGCTGTTCATCAACGGCACGGCTGCATCGGTGGGCGCTGGCAACTACAAGCTCGAGGCGGGCGACTCTGTCGTCTGGTGCTACTCGAAGTACGGTGACGCTGCACCCACCGACCAGCTTTCGGTAAGCTGCACCGTTATCGGCCAGGACGCCTCGGGTGCTCAGCAGACGTGGGCGCAGCCTACGACCTCGCTGGTGGAAGAGGGCGCAACTGCCGCCGATCTTTCCGAGCAGGTCTTTAAGCAGGCCGGCATTGGCGCCGACGTCCAAACCGGTTCGTATGGTTGGTTCCTCAATTCGCTGACTTCTCCGTTCAATAAGAGCTTGAAGCTTTCGACCGTACAGGTTAACGAAAGCACCTGGAAGTCCTGGCAGTTCTTCGTTAACGGCAAGATGGCCAATGTTGGCGCCGGCAACTACACGCTTAAGGCCGGCGACGAGGTTGCCTGGGTCTATGGTTCCGATGGCACCATGCCCGGTCAGGTTTCTGTCTCGATGGAGATCATCGGCAAGAAGGACGATAAGGCGCAGCGCTGGACCGATCCTTCGACGCAGGTGTTTGTTGAGGGCACGACGATCAAGGAGGCCACTGCCGCCTACTTTGATGCTTTGGGCATCAAGTCCGAGATGTACGATCAGCTGGGCTTCTGGGGCGTTCACAGCCTTGTCTCTCCGCTTGACGGCACTAAGTTGGCCGGCGCTTGGTCGTTCTTCGTTAACGGTGTTCCCGGATCTCAGCTCGATAGTGACTACGTACTCAAGTCGCGTGACGAGATCGTCTGGGCCTATGCTGCCGGCGATACGGTGCCTAATCCCGACGAGGTCGTAGTCAATCCGAGCGCCCCGCGTCCGTCCGATTGGAAGTCCGATTGGGATGGTAAGTCCAATGCAGCGGTCGAAAACGTTTCGACGCCTACGGGTGCGCTGGCGAGCTCATGGACGTTCGATTGGAAGGCGTATTCTGGTTCGGCGTATTCCAACGCGAGTGAACCTATTGTCGTGAACGGCAACGTGTATCTTGCCGTCAACAAGCGTTTGCTAAAGATTGACGCCGAGTCGGGCAAGGTCCTTGCCGAGTCGAATCTTAAGAAAGCGGTCGGTTACACCTCGCGCCCGATTTATGCGAACGGTTTGGTTATCGTTCCGCTTGACGGCGGTGCGATCCAGGCCCTGACGGCTGACGCGCTCACAACGGTTTGGGTCACTGACTCTGTGAGCGAGATTGCCCAGTCGAATTCTCAGCTGACGGTTGATGGCAATTACCTCTATGTCGGCACCGTTGATGTCGACTATGGAAAGGGTACGTACAATAACGGTCATCTGACGCGTATTAATATCCTGACCGGTGCTGTTTCGTGGCAGCATGTCAATGCTGATGAGGGCTATTACTGGACAGGCGCTACGGTGGGCGATGACTTTGTCTTGGTCCCCACCAGCTCTGGTACGGTCGAGATGCTCAGCAAGTCAACGGGTGATGTGCTCGGCAGCGTTTCGGTTGGAGCGATTGTCAACTCCACCTGCGTGCTTTCGGCTGACGGCAGCCATGCCTATCTGATCTCGCGCGACGGCAAGCTGCATGTCTTGGCGATTTCTGATGGCGATTCACGCAGTGCGGATGCCGCTTCGCGTATTACCGAGGAGCGTGTGGTCGACCTTGGCCTTACGGGATGTGGATGCGTGCCTACGACGTATGATGGCAAGCTGATTGTCGGCGGCGAAGCCAATGGCAGCGCGGCGCTCGCTATCATTGATCTGAACAAGGACTTTGCTACGACGCTGGTCACGACTGCAGACGGCTCCCAGCTGACGGCTGGCATTCTTGGTGGCATTAAGGGCGCTCCGCTGGTGAGCACTCAGGCAGATGGCACGTATGTGTACTTTACGGTTAACTACGGTGAGACCTCTGATTTCGTTAACTACACCTCAGGCGGTGGCGTTTATCGCTACAAGCTGGGCGATGCCGAGGCATCTGGTGTGTTTAGCGCGACGGGGCACTATAACTGTTGCGACTCGCCGATCGCGTGTGATGCCAAGGGCAACCTGTACTACATCAACGACTCTGGCGCGTTGTTTAAGCTGAACGCTGGCATGAAGGTCTCGTTTAACACTGGCGAGGGATCCAAGGTCGATTTCCAGACCACGGCTGCCAACGGCTCTGTTACTAAGCCTGCCGATCCGACGCGCGAAGGGTATACCTTCGCTGGCTGGTATACCGATGAGGCTTGCACGGAAGCGTACAAATTTGACGCTGCGGTGACGGCTGATATGACGCTGTATGCTAAGTGGACCAAGAATGCCGTTAACCCTGGCGGCAATGGCGACTCTGGCTCCAACGGCGGTAATGGCGGTAACTCCGGCAACGGCACGAACGGCCAACAGTCTGGCGGTGCTGTTGCTCCGGGCCAAAAGCCGGTGTCCACCACGACCAAGACCGAGACCAAGGACGGCAAGGATTCCAAGAAGGATTCCGACAAGTCCGACAAGAAGGACAGCAAGAAGTCTGATAAGAAGTCCAGCAAGTCCGGCTCCAAGTCCGATACGGGCGCGGCCGCCACGACTACCGCTAAGAAGTCCGCTGAGACTCCCTCGCAGGAGTCTGGCTTCAACCCGCTCGCCATTGCTGGCGTGGCGGCCGGCGTGATCGGTCTTGCCGTCATCGGTGTGTTCGTGTTTACCAAGCGTCGGTAGGTGAGGGCTGTGTCCAATAAGCCTCAGGACGCCGAGTCCAAGCAGCCCGACTCGTCGTTCATTCAACTCGACGATGCAAAGCAAAAGGGCGCCGCCTCGGCGGCGTCCGCCCCTCGGCGCAAGACGCTGCTTGGCGCTCTGACGGCCGTCTGCATTGCGCTGATTGTCGTCTCGCTGGGCTTTGTTCACCCTTCCGCCAGCGGTGCCTGGTCCATCGACTGGATCATTCAGACCGTGACGGGGGAGACCGTCGTCACCAAGGACACCAAGGCGTCTGGCTCGACTACGACTTCGGGCGAGGTCGGGTCCAAGGATTCCAAATCTTCTGATGATACGAATGACGGGTCTAGGGGTTCTGACAAATCTGACTCCAAGAAAGATTCCGAGTCCTCGGACAAGGAATCGGACAAGAACTCGGATAGCAAGAAGTCCGGCGAAAAAGGAGCGGGAAATAAAAAGACTGACAACAGTCAGTCGGCTTCTCAGAATTCGGCAAACTCCGGTGGACCTTCTGCCGTTCCTGATAACGGTAGTGCCTCCTCGGGCGGCCAGAGCGGCTCACAGGAGTCCAACTACGTTACGGTGACGGTTTCGGTCACATCGAGTGCCGTGGGCAATCCTGTGTCTTCTGGCGGTACCTTCACCTTCAACAAGGGCGCTACGGTCTATGATGCCCTGTGCGCCCTAGGCCTTTCCGTGAATGCGCGCGGCACGTCGTACGGCACGTATGTCGCCGCTATCGGCGGCCTGGCCGAGATGGAGCACGGCGCCAAGAGTGGCTGGATGTACTCCGTTAACGGCGAAACGCCCATGACGGCCTGCAGCAACTACGTTCTCCCCAATGGCGCCAACGTCGTTTGGTATTACGTAACGGGCTAGAGGCCTCGACATAGCGCGCCAAACGGGCGGTTCGGACAAACATCCGAGCCGCCCGTTTTTCATGCGTAGAGGACTGGGTCGCCGGGTCTCTCGGCAAACAAAAAACCGGTTGGAATGTAAATTCCAACCGGCTGCGAAGCGAGATTATGTTGGGTCGTCTACGACTGCGCGCCCTCGAGGAAAAGGCGGCGGCTAAAGTAGTTGTACCAGGTGACCAGGAACGTGGCGATGGCCTTCATGGCCTGGTAGCCGATGCTCAAAAACGTGACGCCCACAAACATGTACAGGTCGTTGAGGCCCAAACCAATCACCGACAGGATGGTGAAGATCGTGAACTCGCGCTTGCGGCTCATGCCCTCGCGGTGGTCGAACACGTACTTCATGCTGAGCCAGTAGTTGACCACGACGGACGTGATAAACGAAATCGTGGTGCTCATCAAAAAGTCGAGATGGAACAGCTCGACGAGCGCAATGAGCATGCCCCAGTCGATGCCAAAGGAGATAAGACCCACGACAGCGAACTTGAGGAATTGCTTAGTATGAGGTTGTGCCAGTGCCTTGCGCACGTAATCACATCCAATGCGTTGACGAATCGAGCAGAGGATACTTTAGAGCTTTTGCAAGGGAAACGTAAGGGCTTTGCCAAGAACTATACGAACTCGCCAAATTTGCAAGAGACAATCCGCAAACGTTGTAAATCCTTCCGTAAACGAGCAAGGCCCACGAACAACGCAGCGCTCGACGCACGTCGTCCGTGGGCCCCGTAGTGCAACGAGGAGGCCGAGCTACTTGGTCTCCTCGCCCTCCAGGAAGATCTTTCGGGTCACGAAGTTGTAGACCATAACAAGCGCGGTGGCGCAAATCTTGGCGATATTGGCCTCGAGCCCTAGGCCGGCGTTGAGCGCCAGCACGATACCGTCGTTGAGCGCCAGGCCGATCACGGACAGCACGACAAAGATAATGAACTCGCGGCGGCGGCTCATGCCCTCCTTGTGCGCAAACACGTACTTCATGCTCGCGACGTAGTTAAAGATGAGCGAGACGATAAAGCCGCTGGTATTGGCGATCAGGATGTTAAGGCCCAGACCGTAGTGGAGCAGATTCATGATGCCAAAGTCGATGACCGTGGCGACGACGCCGACGACGCCAAACTTCATGATCTGCGCAAGGAGTTTTTGCATGGTACCTGCCTTAGGGTGGCGCCGGAGCGCCGCGGGGATGACGAACTCAGCAAGTTTAGCCAATCCCCGCAGGCGGGGCTAGGCGCGCTCCTCGATAGCACCGTTTCTATATGCATCGAGCAGTTGGCGCAGGTCCTGGATTTGGCTGCGAATCTTGGCACCCGTATCGGTATCGCTCACCATGCGGCGCCGGTCGGCCTCGTCAAAACGGTTGGTCTCGCTCTCGATGTCCACGTTGCGCGTGAGCGCTTCGGCAACCGTTGTAAAGGCCCGGTGCGACTTAAGGCGGCATCCGCGCGAGCTGGAGATAAGCGTGTAGCCGGCGATGCCCGTCTTGGGGTGGTAGGCGCGGCAGAAGCCGCCATCGATGACCAGCAGCTTGCCCTCGGCGCGGATGGGCTGCTCGCCCTTGGTGGTCTTGACTGGCGTATGGCCATTGATGATGTGACCGGTCGGCGAACATGCCATGGGGGCAACGCCGAACTCGCGCATGATGTCGTCGCAGACCGAGGGCGACTTGGTAAGCGTAAAGTACGGGTCCATCGGCTCGACCCAAGTGCTCTTATCGGCGATATAGGCGCGCTCAAAGGTACGCACCAGGCGTCCGCTGGCGGGTGAGTTAAAGCCGATCCACAGGTACCACATCCAGTCGAGGGCATCGCGGTCGCCGACGCGCCAGGCTCGGCGGGCGATATGGTCGCAAAAATCGAGATAATCGCGGCCTGCGTGCCAGGTGCCCAGGCAGTTCATGCTGCTAAAGGTGCCATCCTCGTTGAGTGGCACGCAGCCGTGGAAGAGCAGATTGCCGTTGGCGACCTTGTACATCGAGCCGTGGGTGTAGAGGAAATCGATATGGCGATGCAGGTGATCGGCGGTGACAAACTCCGACACGAGCTTATCGATGATGTGTTGCTCCTGGGGCGTGAGCGTGTAGGGGTCCGTCGGGTCGACGGTGGGGAAGTCGTTGGTCGTGAGCGGCCACACGCTGCCGTCGGCGAGCGTGACCGTGCCGGTGTCGTGGTCGATCTTGTCGAGCAGCAGGCGGTCGGTCATGTCGAACTCGGGGTGACGCTGGATAATCTGGCCCTCGAGTTTAAAGAGCAGCACGTTGATGGCCTTGATCAGCGGGGTGATGGACTCGCCGGCGGAATAGGTGGCATCGGCAAAGGCGACGAGCTCACGCAGCGAGATGCCGTAGTCGTTCTCGAGGATCTCGTAATTGTCGTAGCGCAGGTTGTTGCGCAGCACCGTGGCGATGCAGGCAGGCTCACCGGCAGCGGCGCCCATCCACAGCAGGTCGTGGTTGCCCCACTGAATGTCGAGCGAATGGTAGGTGAGCAGGCGGTCCATAATCTTGGCCGCACCGCCGCCGCGGTCGAAGATGTCGCCCACCAAGTGCAGGTGGTCGACGGCGAGGCGCTTGATGAGCGAGGCGAGCGACTCGATAAAGTCGTCGGCGCTTGCGGTCTCTAGGATGGACTCCACGATGCGCTCGTGATAACGCACACGATAGTTGTTCTCGTCCGGATGCGTGTGCAGCAGCTCGTCGATGATGTAGGCGTAATCGCGCGGGATGGCCTTACGCACTTTGGAGCGCGTATAGCGGCTCGAAAGCGAGCGGGCAACCATGATGAGCTGGTCGAGCATTGTCTTGTACCAGGTGGGGGAGTCCTCGCGCCGGCTGCGGACCAGCTCGATCTTCTCGCGCGGGTAGTAGATGAGCGTGCACAGCTCGCCCTTTTCGTCAAAGGAGAGCGTGTCGCCAAAGATCTCGTCGACATGTTCGCGCACGACACCCGAGCAGTTGTTGAGGATGTGCATAAAGGCTTCGTACTCGCCGTGCACGTCGCTCATAAAATGCTCGGTGCCTTTGGGCAGGTTGAGAATGGCCGAGAGATTGATGATCTCGGTAAACGCGGATTGCTCGGTGGGAAATTGTCTCGACAGCAGACGCAGATACTTAAAGTCTTGCGGATTGCGATCGAATGCGACCATGAAACACCTTCCGATATGGTTGGTAAAACTGATAAAACAGCGTCAAGCGTTTATCAGTATGCGCCGGCTTTGTTTCGATTTTGCGCCGGTGGCTGAATTGTCAGCTGAACGGTTTGCTAAATCGATTTAGTTGAGGTTGATGTGTCGGTTAAGTGGAGACGAAGGGGATGATTTTGCCCATGTTGGCCCATGGCGGGGATGGGGATGTTGATGATAAAGATATTCAATGCCAATGGTTCGAATTGGTAAATAGTGGACATTTGTATCGTATTTAGGCTTGCTGCGCGATAATTTGCGTAGCAATACTTAAGGAGCCTCATATGAGTGATTTTGTCCTGACCTGTGAATCCGCCGCCGATCGAACCCGTGAGTTCTTTGCGTCGCGCAATATCCCTGTCGTGTGTTTTCATTACGAGATCGACGAGGTTGTCTATACGGACGATCTGTATCAGTCGATTGCGCCGGACGAGTTTTTTGCCCAGATTGCCGCGGGCGCCATGCCCAAGACGTCTCAGGTGAGCGTGGGTGAGTACGAGGAGTTTTGGGAGCCGTTTGTTGCCGAGGGTAAAGACGTGCTGCACCTGACGTTGTCGTCGGGTATTTCGGGCACGTATGGATCGGCCTGCGTTGCGGCGCAGATGCTCGCGGATCGCTATCCCCAGGGCGGCAAGGTGCGCGTCATCGATTCGCTGGGGGCGTCTTCGGGCTTTGGCCTATTGCTGGAATATGCCGCCGACGTTCGCGATAGCGGCGCTTCGCTCGACGAGACGGCCGCGTGGATTGAGGAGCATAAACTCAACCTGCACCACTGGTTCTTCTCGACCGATCTGTCGAGCTACCTGCGCGGCGGTCGCATTTCGGCCGCGAGCGCGATTATCGGCACGGCGCTTAAGATTTGCCCACTTATGACGGTCGATTGCGAAGGTGGGCTGTCGCCACGTGAGAAGATTCGCACTAAGAAGCGCGCGATTTCCGAGATGGCTAAGACCATGATGGCGCACGTGCAGGACGGTGCGGATTATTCGGGTAAGTGCATCTTGTCCCATTCGGCGTGCCGCGAGGATGCCGAGGCCGTTGCGGTGCTGATTGAGGAACAAATTCCGCAGCTCAAAGGCAAGATTGAGATCAACAATATCGGTGCTCTGATCGGTTCGCACACCGGACCTGGTACGGTGGCGCTCTTCTTTATGGGCGACAAGCGCGTGGATTAATTTGCCCCGTCACGTCGCTGCATGATTGCTCAAACGAAAACGGCCCGCCTCACATTTGTGGGGCGGGCCTTGCTGTTGGGGTTAGCGTTTCTTGCCACGGAAGAAGAAGCCGTGCAGCGAGGGCTTGAGGCCGCGATTGGCGCGATGCTCCTCGACGCGCTTATGGATCGAGGCGGCACGTTCGAGCACCTCATCGGGAATCGGCACGTCGGGATTCATGTTCTCGACCTGACTGACCTCGGCGGCGGCAACCTGGTCAATAATGGGCACATCGTCGCGCGAGATGACGGGCGTTGCGTCTTCCTTCATCTTGCGGTAGCGCTCCATCATGTCGGTCTGCAACTGTTGGGCCGAAGGCGGCGTCCAGATGATGGCGTTGGCGCCGGCGGCGATGGTTTCGCGGATGCTCTCGGGTGTTTTGCCGCCCGGCGCGATGAGCGGCAGGTTAGGATAGTGCTCGCGCAGCTCGCGAAGGACCTGGGGCGTGTTTTTGCCGGCCGCGATGTTGAGGATCTTGGCTCCGGCGCGCACTTTGGCATGCGCATCATCGTCGCAACGTACGACCGTGGCGATGACGGGGATGTCTGCGATGTTGGTGATGTGTTCGACCATCTCGGCAGTGGCGGGGGAGTTGACCACGCAGCCCGCCGCGCCCTGCATCTCGGAAACGGCTGCCATCTGTACGGAGCGCTTGCCGGTCGTAGTTCCGCCGCCCACGCCTACAAAGACCGGGCACTCGGCGACGGTCAACAGCGCCTGCGTAATGGCCGGCTGTGGCGTGAAGGGGTAAACGGCAAAGACGGCATCGGCGTTGGAGTTGCGGATGACCGCGACGTCGGTGGTGTAGATAAGCGACTTGATGCGACGACCGAAGAGCGTAAAGCCGCTGGCCTCCTCGATCTCGTCGGGCATGCGGAGGGCCGCCTTGCGCAGGCGCCCGTCGATGGGCAGCGGCTCCATAGGGAGCAGTCCGTTGGGGGTCACGGCTACCTGGGGCTCGGTGAACTCGTCTGCAAGCTCGACCTCGGAAAAATCGACCGAGGCGACGATGTCCTCGTGAACCTCGGCGGGAACATCGATGGGGGCCTGGTCGTTCGTCGCGGCAGGCGCGTCGAAGGAACTGGTGCCGACAAAGGCGTCGACGCGCTCGTTCAAATCGTTGAGAGTATCCATGGGGGCTCGATTCTATGCGATGGTGGCTGGCAGGGTGCCGACAGCGTTGTGCTTGCTAAATCGTTTGACGAGTTGATTTTTCCCCGCCGCGCCATCCGTTAGACCGAAGGGCCGGCGAACGTGAAGGAGCTGTGGTGGCGGGTATTGAGGTGCTATCTTGAATGTCCCGTTTAAAAGAGAGGTGACGCGGTATGGATTTCACAGCAATGTTGGGCTCGATTGGCCTGTGTGTGGGCGCAATCGTTGCCGCCGCGGTCATCTACTTTGTGGTTACGGCCATTAAAGGCAAAAGAGTCGAGCGTAAGGAACGCGAGGCACTTAAGCAGCACCGTGACCAGCAGGACAAGCGCGCACGGAGATAGTTTGTTGAGTTTTGAATCCGTGCGCTAGCTGCGTTTTCGGATCAGGGCGATATAGAAGCCCTCAAAGTCGCGGCTGGGCGGAATGGTCAGCGTGCCGGGCATACCGTTGGCGACGGACGAGACGTGGGCGGCGGCGATGGCCTCGGTGAGGGCGTTGCTCTCGACGCGCGGCTCTTCGCCAGCTTCCTGAGCACGGCGCGTTTCACTTTCGCTCGGCGTGCCGTCGAGGGGGATAAGCTCGCAGTCCATGTGCTTGTCGAGGGCCTCTTGCAGGGCGTCCTCGTTTTCCTGCGGCAAGATCGAACAAGTCGAATAGACGAGCGTGCCGCCCGGTTTGAGGGCTCCCATGGCGCGGTCCAGAAGCGCGCGCTGCGAGCGGGCGCACTTGCCGAGCAACTGCTCGGTCAGGCCGCGCAGACTCTTCTCGTTGCCGCTGATGACGGTGCCCGTGCCGGTGCAGGGAGCGTCGAGCAGGATACGGTCAAAGCGGAAGAACTCGTCGAGCTCGCGTGCGTCGATGCGCATGACGGGCACGTTTTTTGCGCCTTGGCGGTGGAGGTTGGCTTCGAGCTTCTCGGCGCGGGGAATGCTCATCTCGCAGGCGGTAAGGTGCGCCTGTCCCTGCGTGAGGGCGGTAATTTGCGTCGTCTTGCCGCCAGGGGCTGCGCACATGTCCAGGATGTCCTCGCCTGCCTGGGCGCCCAGGACCAACGGTGGCATCATGGACGACAGGCTCTGCAAGTAGATCTTGCCGTCGCAGTAGATGTCGAGGTCCCACAGGTCGGAAACCTGGGCCTCGGGCAGGATGAAGGCGTCCGGATACCATGCGATGGGGCGGTGGGCGATGCCGGCTGCGTCGAGCGCGGCGGCGATGTCCTCGGCGGTCGCCTTGAGCGTGTTGGCGCGCAGCGTGACCGGGCGTGTGGCCGCGGCGCCGAAGCCCTCGATTATGAGCTGGGCATCGGCGGGTGCATAGGCGCCGGCGACCGTGTCGACCATAAAGCGCGGCAGGTCGGCGGCGCAGGGAAGGGCGGCAAGCTGGTCGGAAAGCTCGGTAGCGGCAAACTGCCTGAGCTTGAGCTCGGCCTTGACCTGCTTTTTCTGCTTACGACGACGCGGCTTGGACATCCGTCTTTCCTTCCCATTCCATTAAAAGTAGTCAATTTGGGACGGGGCTATTTTAGCTGCCCGTCCGTTTCGGCAGGCGTTGCAGTTAAATTTGGGACGGGGTAGCTAAAATAGCCCCGTCCCAAATTGACTACTCTGCCTTGGTGTTGGCTTAGTACTGGCTCTCGTGCTTGCTGAAGAAGTCGAAGCGCGGGGGCAGCGGCTTCACGCGGTGCTCGCCAGGCTTCTCGCCCAGGCTTTCCACAAACTCGTCCGTGGAGGCAAAGATGTTATCCCAGCTAAAGAAGGCGACCGGATCGACGTCGAAGTACTCGCAGATGAGCTCGCAGCCGGCCGGAACGATGCCGTGCATCAGGACGGTCGCCACGCGCAGTTCGGTAAAGGCGTCGACCAGGGCCTGCTTCATGGCGGCGTTGGCTGGCTCGCCCTCGAGCTTGTTGGCGGCCTTGGAGGCATCGCTCCAGCGCTTGTTGGCGGCACGCAGGTAGTCGTCGCACACGGCGAGCGCACGGTGCGTCTCGAACTTGTACATGGCCTGCTCAAAGGCGAGAACTGCCTGCTCGGCAGCCTCGACCACGGCGGCGGAGGCGGCACCAGCGGGGATGCAGCCGTTGCGATAGGGGCTCTCGTCGCCCTCTTTGACGGCGACGCCGTAGAAGCAGCTGCGGGCCAGGCGGTTGAACACACCGGTCAAAAGGGCGCTCTCCTTAAGGGCCGGATCGATGACGCGCTTGTCGTCGCAGGCGCGCACCTCGTTGCCGTCCTTGTCCTTGCCGGTCACGCGGGTGTCGTATGCCTTGGGGCTAAAGCTCACCGGCTTCTCGGACAGGCCGAGCGACAGCCAATGTGCACGCATCTGCTCGCAGGTGTAGTGGTTGAGCAGGTCGTCTGCCGGCGGGGGAGGCGTCTGCGAGGACGAGCTGGCCTTTTTGCCCATGTAGAGCAGGTGGTAGCAGGCGCTGACGGTGCTCTGCGTAAGGTCCCAACCCAGAGCCTCCCACATGGCGGTCTGCGCGATGCAGTAGAAGTAGATGTTGTCCTGGCCGATGAACTGGTAGATCTGAGCGTCGTCAGAGCACCACCAGTCGCGCCAGTCGAGCGAGCTGTGCTGGTAGGTGGGCGCGGGGACCTGCGTGGAATCGGCGGCGGGCTCGCCCATGAGGGCGGCATCCTGGGCGGCGACGCCCTCGGTCACGCCGGCGGCGCGGGCATCGCGTGCGAGCACGGTGCGGGTGTAGCTGATGGGCGCCCACAGGCTCTCGGGCCAGCACCAGCAGGTGACGTCGGTCACGCCGTCGACCTCGGGCACCGGAACGCCCCAGTCGATGTTGCCGGTGATGCGGAAGGGCACGAGCGCCTTGCCGCTGCGGAAGCGCACGCCGCCGTTGGCGAGCACCGCGTGGGCGTCGTCGCGCTCCTTCCAGCTGGGGAAGGTGACGGTAAAGCTGCTCTTGTTGCCCTCGGGCTCCAACACGGTGTGCTCGGGGAGCTGGTCCTCGACGGCGTCGAAGGCCTCGCGGAATTTGTTCTGAATGTAGAGCTGAGCCGGCAGCAGCCACTCCTCCATGGTCTTGGAGACCACGGAGCGAACCTGCGGGTTTTGGGCAAGCTTGGCGGTGTAGGTCTTCATAAAGTCGAGGTAGGCCGGCAGGTCAAAGTAGAGGTTGTCGACCGGGCGCAGCTCGGGCACCTCGCCGGTGAGCTGGCTCTTGGGCGCGATGAGCTCCTCGGGCTCAAACTGGTGACCCAGGTCGCACTCGTCGGCGTACGCCTTCTCGGACTTGCAGCCCTGGATGGGGCAGCGGCCGATGACCTGGCGGCCGTTGAGGAACGTGCCGGCCTTGGCGTCGTAGAACTGCAGCGTGGAGCGCTTGGAGATGGTGCCCTGCTCGTGCAGGCGCTCGATAATCTCGGCGGTCACCTCGTTGTGGATCTGGGCCGCCGGCTCAAGGCCCGAGCCGCCGTAGATGTCGCAGCTGATGTTGTAGTTGTTGAGGGTCGCGGCCTGGCGGGAGTGGTTGGACTCGACGTACTCGCTAATGGACTTGTCGTAGCCCTCGTTCTCCTTGAGCTTGCGGTAGCTCTCCATGATGGGCGATCCGTAGCAGTCGGTTCCCGAGGTGAAGATGACATTCTCGCGGCCCAGGCGGTCGCGCAGGAAGCGGGCGAAGAAGTCGGCCGGGACAAAGACGCCGCCGACGTGGCCAAAGTGAAGGCCCTTGTTGCCGTAGGGCTCGCCGGCGGTAACGATGGCGCGGCGAGGCCAGCTGGGACGGTCGTTCATGGAGTATTTGGATGCCATGGGACTCCTTCGCATATAGTAAGGGCGCGGCCGGGCGCAAGGCCTGGCGACGCGGTGGTCAATTCGTGCATATCGTTCGACATTATCGCACATGCGGACGGGTACGTGGCAGGGGCGCTATCCTAAGATGCTATGAATGAGATTTCCAACATACATGCGTTTGAGGACGAGGATTTTCTGCACGCCTGCTTTGTGTGGGGGATGGTCGTGCTCGGCGCATTTGCCGTGTGCCTGGTGCCGGTGTTTATGCTGCTGGGTGGGCCCGCGGACTTGGATGCGGCTGACGCGGGCGGTTGGACGGCCGTTTTGGGCTGGATAGTCGGTTTGACTGCGGTTTCGGCGGCGTCATTTGCCGTGCACGAGCTGGTGCATGCGGTGTTCTTTAAGCTGTTTGCGCCCGCCGGTGCTCGGGTGACCTTTGGGGCAAATCTCGAAACCTGCATGATTTACGCCTGCGCCGAGGGCGTGGTGTATTCGCGCCGGCGGTACATGGTCATTTGCCTAGCGCCGACGGTTGTTGTGACGGCGGCGTTTGCCCTGGGGCTTGCGTTCTCGGGCTATCCGCTGCTGTGCTACCTGGCGGCTGGTTTGCACTTGTCGGGCTGTGTGGGCGACTGGTATTACGTGCGGACCATTCTGCGCGACCGCCGCATTGTCGCCTGCGAGGACACGTCCTTTGGCGTGCGCTTTTTCGCAAGGTAGTCTTTTTGGGATGATTTTTCTGGGACGGGGATTTAAAAATCATTAGGTACGCAATGATTTTTTAATCCCCGTCCCAGAAAAATCATTGTGGGAGAGGAGATGTTGATGAAGCCGTTGCTGTTGCACGCCTGCTGTGCGCCGTGCTCGCTTGAGCCGGTTCGCCTGCTGCGCGAGGAGGGGTTTGAACCCACAATCTGCTGGACCAACCCCAATATTCAGCCGCGCGATGAATGGCAGCGCCGCCTGGACGAGCTGCGCCGGTGGTGTGCCGACGGCGGCATCGAGCTTATCGAGGCAGGGGAGGACCGCGGGCGCTGGGAGACCGGCGTGGCACCGCTGGGTGCCGATCGACCCCGTCGCTGTCGCGCGTGCTATGCCTTGCGCTTGGCCGAGGCGTGCCGCGTGGCCCAGGAGCGCGGGTTTGAGTTTGTGGGCACGACGCTCGCCGTCTCGCCGTATCAGCTGTTCGAAACCTGCAATGATGTGTTGGAGCGTCTGGCTGCCGCTCGCGGTCTCACTCCGGTGATTCGCGATTTTCGTCCGTATTATCCCGAGGCCACGCGTCGCTCGCGCGAGCTTGGCATGTATCGGCAGAACTACTGTGGTTGCCGCTTCTCGGCTGTCGAGGCGGCCATGGACCGCGCCCGTATCCGCGACGAGCGCAAAGCCGCCAAAAAGTAGTTCATTTGGGACGTCAGCCTGCTAGGATGTAGAGCGGACTTTAGCTATATAAGGAGTATCCGACGTGTCTATGCGTACCGATGATTTTGACTATAACCTTCCTGAGGAACTGATTGCCCAGGCGCCTGCCGAGCCGCGTGACTCCTGCCGCCTGCTGGTGGTTGATCGCAAGGGCTCCCAGGCGGGAACGCCGCTGGAGCACGGCGGTACCGTCGAGCACCGCATCTTCCGTGACATCATTGACTATATCGAGCCGGGCGATGTGCTCGTCATCAACAAGACGCGCGTGATGCCGGCCCGCCTGATCGGTCACAAAGCCGGCTCGGGTGGCGTGGTCGAGACGCTGCTGCTCAAGCGCCGCGAGGATGTTGACCCGCTGGGCCATGTTTGGGAGTGTCTGGTCAAGCCGGGCAAGCGTCTGAAGCCCGGTGCCCAGATTGAGTATCGCGCCGGTGGCGCCCATGCGCCCGAGGGGGCTCCCGTGGTGCTGACGGCCGAGGTCATCGACTTTGTCACCGATAGCCGTGGTGGCCGTCTGGTGCGCTTTGAGCCGGCCGGTTGCAATGCCGCCGGCGACCCGCGCACGCTCGACGAGGCTATTCATGCTGCCGGCCACGTGCCGCTGCCGCCCTACATTACCGATTACGAAGGCGATCCCGAGAAGTACCAGACCGTTTACGCCATGAAGGAGGAGCACTCGGCTGCCGCTCCCACGGCGGGTTTGCACTTCACGCCCGAGCTCATGGCGGCTATCGAGGCCAAGGGCGCGAAGTTTGCCGCTGTCGAGCTCGAGGTCGGTATCGATACTTTCCGTCTGGTGGAGGAGGACGACCCTACGCAGCACGTCATGCACACCGAGCGCTACCACGTATCGCAGGAGGTGGTCGACGCCGTGCATAAGGCTAAGGCCGAGGGGCATCGCGTGATCGCCGTCGGTACCACGGCGGTGCGCTCGCTCGAGAGCGCGTTTGACGCGGACGCGCCGGTGTCCGATCCGGCTGTGACGGCGCGCTATTTTGAGGGCCGTGAGGACGGCGCCGACACGCTCGGCCGCGGTGACATCGTGGTGCGCGAGAACGCGACGACGCAGCTCTACCTCATGCCTGGCTCGACCTATCACGTGGTCGACGCGCTGATCACGAACTTCCACGTGCCGCGCTCCACGCTCATGATGCTCGTAAGCGCGCTTGCCTCCCGCGACCAGATCATGGATGCCTACGCCGCCGCCATCGAGGAGCGCTACCGCTTCTTCAGCTTTGGTGACGCAATGCTCATTCAGTAGGTTACGGCGTTTTCCAAACGCCGTAACCGGCCGACGCTGCAAACGCCCCTAAGCGGCAATCTGACGTTCGATCGTCGGGCATGACCAGAAGGTCAATGCCCTCCTCTTTCACGTCACCTTGCTCGCTTAGGGGCGTTTTCGCTGTCCGCGCCAAAACATCGGCGTTGCCGTGGTTTACTCGGCACCTGGGGACGTTCCTTTTGTGCCGGCACTTGGGGACAGTCCTTGCGCCGATCTAAATAAGTTGCGGTGAGATAGTTCTTGAATTGGCCTTTTTTAGGGCTAAACAGGAACTATCTCACCGCAACTGCGTTGGGTGTTTTTGGCAGCGGGTTTACTTGCTCGCGAACAGCCAGATCAGGATGATCACCAGAATCACGGCGATGATGCAGGCGATGGCTCCGGTGAATTTGATGCGTGAGTCGCGGGTTCGCTTGCGCACGTCGTCTTCGGCGGCCTCGAGTTGGGCAACTTCGCGCTCGGTCTCGGTATGCTCGGCCTTGTCGCGTGCCAAGGACCCGGCGAGCGATTCGGTGATCTCGGGATGGTCGTGCACCTCGGTCGCCTGCTCGATAATCGACTGCGCATGTGCGGCGTCCGCTTGGGCGTTGGCGATGGCCTGCTCTTGCTCGCGGCGTGCCTTGTCCTGCGTGGCGATCTTTTCGCGCAGCTCGCGCTGGCGCGTCGCGGCGGAAGTTTTTGCGGACTGCAGCTCGTCGCGCGCGGCATCTGCCTCAGCCGTTACGGCCTGGTGCGCGCGTTTAGCGTCGGCGATGGGGGCCTGTGCCTGCTCGACGGCCTGCTCGGCGGCGGCAAGTGAATGCTCAAGATCGGCGGTCACGCGCGGAATGTCTTCCTCGGCCTTGCGGAGGGCGTCGGCAGCGTCGGAGATTTGCATAGACAACTCGCTGGTGCGCACGGTGTAATTGGCGGGATTTGCCGAAGGGTTGCGCTGCAGCTCGGCATACTCGCGACGCAAGGTCTCGAGCTGCGCGCGCGTAGCATCGGCAGTTTGTCGTGCGGCGGCGATACCGGCATCGCGCTCGGCCTTCACTTTGTCGCGGATGCGCTTGGAATCCTCAAGGCGACGAACGAGGCGGTTGCCGGTCTCGCGCGAGCTCGCCTCGCGGGCTTCCACGGCGTCGAGTGCAGCCTTCAGGCGGAGCTCGGTCGCATCGTCCTCTGCCTTCATTTGCTCGAGTTGGCCCTTGAGCTCCGTCGCTTTGGCGGCATGGGCATCACGGTTAATTTCAGCTGCCGCAGCGGTCTTCTGTGCCGCGGCAATCGCCTGGCGTTGATCGGCGATGATCTGATCGTAGCGGCCTGCGATGTCCTGGCGCGTCTCGAGCTCCTCTGCCTGGTCGGCGATGCGCTGCTCAAGCTCGGCTAAATGGGCGCGGGCATCGGCGAGTGCCTTCTTGGCGGCGTTCATCTCGCGCATGGCCGACGCGCCCTGGGCGATAAAAGTGCCCACGGCGTTAGCGGTGTTTGAGACGGCGCTCCCCAGGTCGCGGCTCGTGGCGGGGGCATGCGAGGTGGTCGGGTGCGCGGCTTCGGCGGCATTCGTATCGGCAGTCTGCGGCGCGGCGATATTGCCGGTGCCGCCTTCGATCACGGAAAAGCCCGCTGCGTGCGGGTCGACCGCGTCCGCGCCGATCGTGGGGTGCTCGAGTTGTAGGAACGAGGGCATGGTACTGCCCTGGTCGGCAACCGGGGTCTCGCCGGGCACAAACGTCGAGGCAGCCTCGGCGGCTTCCTCTTCCTCGGCGTCGACATCGGCATCGGCGACGGCGTCCTTCATCGCTTTGACGGCATCCATCATGGAGTCCATGACGGCGTCGAGCTCTTCTTCCGAAGACACCTCGATGGGGCCCGCTACTTGCGGAGCGCTCTCAGCCTTGGGCTCAGTATCGCTCGGGTCCGGCTGCTCTAGCTGCTCTTCTTTGTCTTGCTCTGCGGCGACATTAGCGTCTGCGGCCTCGCCTGCGGCGGCAGGAGCCTCCTCGACGGCGGCATCAATGCTGCCATCGCTGCTGGTAAAAGTATCGCAGTCGTCAATGGTGTCTGCGGAATCATCAATATGCTGTTGAGTCTGGGGGTCCAGCTCGTCTGTCATAGGCATGTGCTCCTCATCGTTGTTTGTCACCCTATGATAAAGTCTCGCGCCGACATCCCGCGCGCCGCAGCAAAGTTTCAAAACGTGTTCGATGGCTCGCGTCGATAGCAAAAACTCGGCCGCTTTATCCAGTTTGTACTTGACAATCCCTTCGCCGAAAGACGTTATGCCGTTCGCCTGCCGAGGCCTTTTCTTTTCACTTGAAGAAGCTAAAGTTGCATTTCAGCTTTTGGCGCGTTTATTTTGGATGCGCGCAGTCGGCGGGCGTGCCCGTCGCGATTTTGAAAGGACTTCGTATGGGACTTTTCACTGGTAAGACCGTGATCGTCACCGGCGGCGGCAAGGCCACGCTTAAGGACGGCTCTGCTGGCTCCATCGGCTACGGTATCGATATCGCTTTTGCCAAGGAGGGCGCGAACCTCGTCATCACCGGTCGTAACGTTGCTAAACTCGAGGCTGCCAAGGAGTCTCTCGAGGCTGAGTACGGCGTCAAAGTTCTGCCTGTTCAGGCCGATGTCTCGGCTGGTCAGGACAACGAGGCCGTCGTGCAGAACGTTATCGACAAGGCGATTGAGGAGTTCGGCCGCATCGACGCCGTCGTCAACAACGCTCAGGCCAGCGCCTCGGGTGTGACCATCGCCGACCACACTATGGACCAGTTTAATCTGGCCATTTACTCTGGTCTGTATGCCACCTACCTGTACATGCAGAAGGCCTATCCGCACCTGAAGGAGACCAAGGGTTCCGTGGTCAACTTTGCTTCGGGCGCCGGTCTGTTTGGCAACTATGGCCAGTGCAGCTATGCTGCCGCCAAGGAGGGCATCCGCGGCTTGACTCGCGTTGCCGCCAACGAGTGGGGCAAGGACGGCATCAACGTCAACATCGTGTGCCCGCTTGCCTGGACTGCTGCGCTCGAGAACTTCCAGGACGCCTATCCCGAGGCGTTCAAGGCCAACGTTCACATGCCGCCGGCGGGCCATTACGGCGATGTCGAGAAGGAGATCGGCCGCGTGGTCGTTCAGCTTTGCGGCCCCGACTTTAAGTACATGAACGGCGAGACCGTCACCCTCGAGGGTGGTATGGGCCAGCGGCCTTAGGGGTTACGCGGTTTTACCAAACCGCGTAACCAGTCGACGCTGCAAACCCGCCAGAGCGGCAATCTGCCTTTCAACTTCGGCGGCATGACCAAAAGGTCAAT
>ERZ1673722.647-NODE-647-length-42442-cov-9.431807_pt1 | contig 42442 bp, 38 predicted proteins | sample MGYA00580222_ERZ1673722 | MGnify/ENA primary metagenome ERZ1673722 (study PRJEB41218, sample SAMN15661750) | gut metagenome | host: Homo sapiens | place: Canada: London | collected 2015-08-20/2019-03-30 | study: EMG produced TPA metagenomics assembly of... | reverse complement strand
GAGTGCCTGGAAACCTACCGCAGCAATGCGGCAAGGCGCTGGGTACTTAGCCTACGGAACTCCGTGTCCGTAAAAGACGGCAAAAAATACCGCAGCAATGCGAAAAGCTATATCACCGAGGTGCGTCGGATTTCCGATGCGCTTTGCGCAGAGCACCGTCTATCCATCATCTGCACGGAGAAATCGGAGCAGGTCGTCCGCCCCTACGCGCAGTGGCTGGCCGAACAAAACGGAGCGCCCACATGGAAAACACCCATTCAGCAGGACTTGGACGCCGCCGTTGCAGTTGCTCTCACGTGGAAGCAGTTTCTGCGGATTTTGGAGCGGCAGGGTTATGCTTTTCGCTTTGACAGGAAGCACCCCACGCTGATTCTGCCGGGCAGCGGGCGCACCGTGCGGTTCAAGACTCTGGGAATGCGGTACACCCCGGAAACCCTCCAGCGTCGCATCCTTTACCCCAAGCCTGCCCACCGGGCTGGGAAAGAACAGACGCCGGTCCGCCGGCGCCTTCTCCTTTCCGGAAAAAAGCCCCACCGCAGGCGCACCGGCCTGCGGGCGCTCTACTTTTTCTATTTATACAAGGTGGGCGCACTGCCGAAAAAGCCACGGTACATAAGTTACGCTGTGCGTGAGGATATCCGCAAGCTGGATCGACGAATCGAGCAGGCGGAATTCATCTTCAAAAATCACATCGCGGACCGCGGGCAGCTTGCCGCCATCCGGCAGAAAGCCGAGAATGAAATCGCCGCGCTGATAAAGCAGCGCCAGAAGCTCTACCGCTATGAACCAAAGTCCCCGCAAATCGGCGTACGCACCGCGCAGCTGAAAAAGCTGCGGCACACGGTCAAGCTGTGCCGGGACATCGAAATCCATTCGATAGAGATGGAACAGCGGATGCAGTCGGCTCGATTGGAAGAACACCATCGGCGGGAACAGCAGAAAAAAGAAGATCCGCAGAAAGAAACCCGCAATCGGGATAATCAGAAGGGAAGGTGAATTGACTGAACTACGGAAGCGATCCAGCCGATCAGATTGTTCGGTTTACACTTGAAGGCACAGAAATGGCGCTCAGACTGTCGGGCATGGCGGCGAAAAACTTTGCGTTGTTTGTGTATGCCGTTCTGAAGGACCAGAAGAAAACCCACGGTAAGACGAGGCTTGTGCGCATGCTTCGGGAACAGCGTCCATTCAAATTCTTCAACATCCCCACGGAACACATGCGGCAGTTCGTCACAGAAGCCAAAACGCACGGTCTGCTATACGTCCCCATCCGGAACAAGCAAAAGGCCGACCGCATCGAAGTGGTGGTGTTCGCAGACGACGCCTCCAAAGTCCAGCGCATTTTCGACAACCTCGGTCTTGACGTAGTTAAGGCGCAGGCCGGCGAAGCCACGATTGAGAAAGCGCCGGAACATGCAAAACCGGTTCCCGCAGCTTCTGCCCCCGGCAAGACGGAGACCGTCCAAACCGAGCTGGGCGAAGTGGAATTTGAGACAGGCGGCTTTGAGGCCGATTTCAACATCGGCCCGGTGCAGCAGGGTATCGCTGAAAATTTTACTTCCGGCCGGGAGACGGCCGCCGGGGAATCGGCTGTGGAAAAGAGTCCGTTCGAGCTTTCCTCACCCAGCAGAAACGCTTCGCCCGGCTCAACAAGCCATAAAGAACCGGAGCAAAAGCCCTCGGTGAAAAAGCAGCTGCAGGAGATCCGGCAGGAACAATCGGAGAAAAAGGCGGAAAAGGCCAAGCAGCGGGAGCGTCAGCCTCTCACGCCCGGTCACGCCAAACAGAAGAAGAAACAGAAAGGAAGATGATGCCGTATCGATTTATCCAACTTGATTCATCAGAAGCAGGAACCGCAGCCCCAGCCGCCGGAGCAGCAGTACACGAAGGAAGAATACGCCGCCTTGAAGCAGGCTGAACGTGAAGAAGTCTGGTCAAGCGTCAACGCGCAGGCCGAGTCGGTGTTCAAGGACGACGCTTCCATGAGGGGATTCCTCCATTTCATGGCGGACTGCACCCCGCAGAAAACCAGCAACCTGCTGCTTCTCTATGCGCAGAATCCTGAAATCACCCATCCCCGCACTTTCGACAAGTGGAAGGAAACCGGACGCTCCATCCGTTCCGGTGAGAAGGGATATACCTTCTATGCGGATCAGGAATATACCAAAGAGGATGGCACCAGAGGGATCGGCTCCACCATCACCAAGGCCTACGACATCGCTCAGACCAGAGGGCCGCAGCCCCTGCCGCCTCAGCAGCATCTGCCCGAAGAGGTTATCGCCGCCATGATAGAAAACAGTCCGGTCCCGCTGGCGATTTCCGACCAGCTTCCCCAAGGGGTGCAGGCGCAGTATGTGCCGAGACAGCGCACCATTTTTGTCCGCAATGGGATGGATGAAACCGCCACCATCTGCGCCATCGCCCGCGAGCAGGCCCACGCCGGCTTCGACGCGGTGGGCAGTGGTTACTATCGGCAGGCGTATGCGGCTCAGGCTTACTGCGCAGCGTATGTGGTTGCGCAGAAATTCGGCCTTGATACCTCTGCGTTCCATTTTGACAAGGTGTGCCAAAGCTATACGGAAATGAGCGCGGACGATAAGCGCGGCTTTTTGGGCGACGTTAAACGGGCCGCCTATTCCATCAACTGGGATATCCAGAGGACCTTCCGGGATCTGGAGCAGGCCATCCAGCCGGATGAATTCTCCGTCGCAGCGCCCAAGCCTGCCAAGGCGCCGAAAGCAAAAACAGAGAACGCGCCGAATCGATGAACGTTTTCCGTTTGTTTTCTTTTGTGCAGTAGCTTTTCGCAGGCCGTTGTGCTATATTAAAGTAAAATAAGATTAAATGCCGGAAGGAAGGGAATCGCCATGACAAGGCAGCGGTTGGTGAAAATGACCTACGGGGACCGGAACATACTGGTCAAAGCACTTCAAAGCGCGCGGGGGTCCATCGGCCTGGAAGTGTCCGAAAAACTGCAGGCACTTATGAACAAAACCCTCGCTGCTCCAAAGCGCAAGCTGTACCTGAGCGACGAAGAACACCAGTACGCCACGCTGTCCCTGAATGGGATGCGAAACGCCTATCTTGCGGCTGATCGAAGCTGCGGCGGCATTGACCGTCTTCTCATAAAGCTCATCCGCGCGAAATACCGGCGTGTACCTGAACGATATAAAGTGTAACAACGATCTTTGCCCGGAGTCTTTGGGATTTTTCTCCCGTCGACTCCGGGATTTTTTTGTTTTATTGAAAAAGGAGGGGAGTAACCGACAAGACCGTCTGCATTGTTTTATCTTTCTGCTGTGAAGAAAGGGTGGGTGCCTCTTCAGCGGGATAGCTACAGAAAAAAATTCCTGGTGGGTATGGCTCCTGCCTTTGCCCATCGTCTGGTGGGCCGCCCTGTTGGTCGCCGGAAGCTGGCGCGACGGGATGAACCTTGTGGATCTGCTGGAAAAGCTCTCTGCCTCCATGAACAGTCCCTTTTCTGTTCACTGGACGAAATACTCCGCCCGCTGCCTGCTGTTCTTCACGCTGGGATATGCGGTTGTCGCCCTTGCCGCAACCGCCAACCGCAAGCATTACCGCAGGGGTGCGGAGCACGGTTCCGCCAGGTGGGGCAACGTGTGCAGGATCGCCAAGCGGTACCGGGACAAGAAAAATCCCAAACAAAACCTCATTTTGACCCAGCATTTCCAGATGGGGATGGACGGCCACAAGCACAAACGCAACACCAACGTGTTGGTCATCGGCGGATCCGGCGCGGGCAAAAGCCGCTCCTACGCCATTCCCAATGTGCTCAACTGCGGGACGTGTTCGCTGGTCGTCTGCGATCCAAAATCCGAAATCCTGCGCAAAACAGGCGGAGCGCTGAAATCCAACGGCTATGAGGTGCGGGTGTTTGACTTGTTAACCCCCGACGCCTCCTTCTGCTACAATCCATTAGCCTATGTGCGGGACGACAAGGACGTGCTGCGCCTAATCGAAACCCTCATTCAGTCCACCACCCCGCCCGGGGCACAGAGCTCGGATCCCTTCTGGACCAAATCGGAAACGGCGCTTCTGCAGGCCTTGGTCCTATACCTCATGCATGAAGCGCCGCCGGAAGAACAGAACTTCGCCACGGTGATGGAGATGCTGGCCGCCGCGGAAGTACGGGAGGAAGATGAGGAATACGAGTCTCCTCTGGACGTCCTGTTCGCCCGTTTAGAGATGCGGGATCCGGAGAGTATCGCTGTCAAGCAGTACCACATCTTTAAGATGGGCGCCGGCAAAACGCTGAAATCCATCTTAATCAGCGTCGGCGTCCGGCTGTCGGCTTTTAACCTGCCGCAGATTGCAAGGCTTACCTACACCGACGACCTTCATCTGGAGGAAATGGGCGAGAAAAAAGTGGCCCTGTTCTGCTGCATCCCGGACTCGGATAAATCCCTCAATTACCTTGTGGGGATGATTTACGGGCAGCTCATCCAGACGCTGTATTTTGTAGCCGACCGGAAATACAAAGGCCGGCTGCCGGTGCCGGTTCACTTGCTCATCGACGAAGCGCCGAACATCGCCCTGCCCACGGACAACTTTTTGCCCTGGCTTTCCACAATGCGAAGCCGCAATATCTTCTGCAGCTATATCGCGCAGAATATGGCGCAGATCAAGGCGCTGTTCAAGGAGCAGTGGGAATCGCTGGTCGGCCTGTGCGACGAGTTTCTCTATCTCGGCGGGAACGAAAAGGAAACCCACAAGTATGTTTCCGAGCTCATGGGCAAGGAGACGCTGGACACGAATACCTACGGCCACAGCCGCGGACGAAACGGCAGTTTCAGCATCAACGACCAGCAGACGGGCCGGGAGCTTCTCGCCCCCGACGAAGTACGGATGCTGGATAACCGCAAGGCGATCCTGTTTGTCCGCGGGGAACGCCCCATGATGGATGACAAATACGATCTCATGCGCCATCCAAACATCCGGCTGACAGAGGACGGCGGCGCCGCGCCCTACGATTACACGCTGGCAAAGAGTGCCGCAGATGACCTCGACTACTCTCCGGAACAGTATGACGAGTTTGAACTGCTGGAGCCGGATGATTTTATGAAATCGTAAATAAACACATATTGAATTGGAGGAATGCTTCTGAAGAAATTCAAAATTGCTTTTAAGAAAACACCCAAGAAGAATCGCAGGCCGCAGAATACGCTTTCTCTCGGCAGAAATGGACGATTTGGTTTTTCCGCCTACATCGCCGTGGTTCTGTGCTTCTGCTGTCTTTCAACAACCGTCTTTGCTGCCGGTGACCCGCTGGCAGTCGTAAATAATCTCTCTACCTTCATTTTTTCCTTGATCCGCGCCATCGGTCTGATCCTGTTAGGCTGGGGTGTGGTACAGGTAGGTCTTTCCTTCCAGAGCCATGACCCCTCTCAGCGTTCGCAGGGCTTCCTAACGCTGGCAGGCGGGCTTGTGATTACCTTTGCCAAGGAAATCCTCGATCTCATCACCGCCTGATTGTATATTTTCAGCCGGGGAGCAACCGTCGCCGGTCGTTCCCCCTCGTTTTCTTCAAGGAGGTGACCAGGCGGAAACTGGATTATTGATAACTTAAATTCGGCGCTAGAAACATGGAATGATAAGCTGGCGGAAATCTGGACACTGCTCACCCAAGATCCCGCGACCTTCAAAGGCGGTGGAATCTGGCAGGTCATGCTGGACATCAACGGGGCCTTGAAAGCCATCGGGTACGGGCTGCTGGTCCTGTTTTTCGCAGTCGGCGTCGTCAAGACCTGTTCGAGCTTTGCCGACCTGAAGCGCCCGGAGGCTGCTTTCAAGATGTTCATTCGCTTTGTGCTGGCAAAGGCGGCGGTGGGATACGGTCTCGACCTGATGCTGGCTGTTTTCGGGATCATTCAGGGGATGGTGGCCACCATCATCTCACAGTCCGGCCTGTCGGGAAGCAGCGGAGCGACGCTCCCGCAGGAGATTATCGACAAGATCAATACCGTGGGCTTTTGGGACAGCATCCCCCTGTGGGCAGTCACCCTGCTGGGCAGCCTGTTCATCACGGTGCTGGCGTTCATTATGATCCTAACGGTGTATAGTCGGATGTTCAAATTGTACATGTATACGGCTATCGCCCCAATTCCCATGTCCAGTTTCGCAGGGGAACCCACCAGCAATGTTGGGAAAAACTTCCTGCGTTCCTATGCAGGCGTTTGCCTCGAAGGGGCGATTATTGCGCTTGCCTGCATCATCTTCTCGATTATGGCTGCCTCTCCGCCGGCGGTCGATCCCGACGTCTCGGCGGTTACCGCCGTATGGAGCTACGTGGGCGAGCTGATCTTTAACCTGCTTGTTCTGGTCGGCGCCGTGCGAATGAGCGACCGGATCGTCAAGGAGCTGTTGGGGCTGTAACACATCCAAAAAGCGAACAGGCCCTGCGGAAAACCGCAGAACCTGTTCGTTCATTCATGATCTAATATCCATTGCAGCAACCCCTGCCGGTCAATTTGACCGGCAGCGACGGATAGAACAATATCAATCAATTCCTGTTGTTCATAACGGAGCTCGATCCCATTCACCGCCAGGAAAACCAGCATGGTATGCGCGCCGATACGCTTATTCCCATCCACAAAGGGATGATTGCGTATCAGGCCAAAGCCAAGCTGTGCCGCTTTGGCCTGCAGAGACGGATACACCGGTTCTCCGCCGAACGTTTGAAACGGTGCGGCCAATGCGGATTCCAGCAGCCCTTCGTCCCGAATCCCGTCGATGCCTCCGAATTCCCGGATTAGCGCGGAATGCAAAGCCGTCACCTGATTTTTGGATAAGGTTTTCATTTGGCCAACTCCTCATAAGCGCGGCGGTTCTTGGCGATCAGCCGCTTGGATACGGCCAGAATATCCTCGTCTTCCGCAAGCTGCTCCTGCTCTGCCTGGCTGAATTCCAACAGCACATACCGCGGGACATTGTTCTTTAAGATCACGGCTGCGCCGTTTTCGTCCACCAAGCGCGCAACACGGGAAAAGTTCTGATTTGCTTCTGTAATGGAAACAAGATTCTTTGTGTTCACTGTCATTTGTAACACCTCCTACTTCTATTATACTCAAAAATAGGATAAATTCAACCTATTTTTTAAAGGAGCTGGTTTTTTATCGAAGTCAAAGTGCCAAAGGAAATCCGGGATTATCAGGAGTCCATCTTCTTCGGGCTCTCTGCCCGGCAGTTCATCTGTTCTCTGCTGGCTGTAGGCGTGGCGGTTGGACTGTACTTCGGCCTGCGTCCGCTGATCGGCAGCGAGGAAGTGGGCTGGATGTGCATTCTCGGGGCCGCTCCCTTTGCAGCCTGCGGCTTTTTCAAATACCACGGCATGACCGCCGAACAGGCGGCTTGGGCCTGGTTCAAGTCAGAATTTCTCTATCCCAAAAAGCTGGTGTTTAAATCCGACAATCTCTACTTCGACGCCATGAAGGACGCCATCGCTGAAGGAGAGAAGCTTCCCCGCAAGCGGAAAGGCCGAAATTCCCAGCCATCGGCTGAGAAAGAACCGTAATCTCAAAAATCTCTCAGAAAAGGAAGGATGCCTATAAGTAAAACGCTCAGCAAAGCGGCGAAAGCAGAAAAAGAGAAATTTACGATTCCAAAGTCCGTACAGGACGCTATTCCCATCCAGCGAATCTGGCCGGATGGGATTTTTCAGGTGGGAAGACGGTTTTCCAAGACCTTTTCCTTTACCGATATCAACTACAGCATCGCCAGCAAAGACGACAAAACGGCGATGTTTCTCGACTATGCCGAGCTACTCAACGCGCTGGACTCCGGCGCTTCCGCCAAGATCACCATCAACAACCGGAAGGTCAACAAGGCAGAGTTTGAGAAATCCCTGCTGCTTCCGATGAAAGAAGATGGGCTGGATCCCTACCGGAAAGAGTACAACGAGATGCTGCTTTCCACAGTCACCGGCGTGAGCAGCAGTGTCGTGCAGGACCGCTACATCACCATCACTGTGGCGAAGCGGAATATCGATGAAGCCCGCACCTATTTCTCCCGTGTGGGCACAGACCTCATCACCCACCTTGCCCAGCTTTCCTCCATAGGGCGGGAACTGGACATTGCGTCGCGCTTGCAGATCTTCCAGGACTTTTTCAAGGGCAATGAGCCTGCCGCTTTTGCCTTTGACCTGAAAGAGCACATGCAAAAAGGGCACAGCTTCAAGGATTGGCTGTGCCCCGACAGCATGGAGTTTCACAAAGACCATTTTCGTCTCAACGACCGCTGGGGCCGCGTCCTCTATCTGCAGGATTACGCTTCCTACATCAAGGATTCCATGATTGCAGAGCTCTGCGACATGGATCGCAGCCTCATGCTTTCCATTGATATTCTGACGGTTCCCACCGACGAAGCGGTGCAGGGAATCCAGAACAAGCTCCTGGGTGTAGAGACGAACGCGGCAAACTGGCAGCGCAAGCAGAACGCCGCCAACAACTTTTCGGCTGTTCTCCCTTACGATATGGAGCAGCAGCGGAAAGAGACGAAGGAACTGCTCGATGACTTAACAAACCGCGACCAGCGCATGATGTTCGGCCTTGTGACCATGGTTCATCTGGCCGATTCCAAGGAGCAGCTGGACAGCGATACCGAAACGATCCTCACCACAGCGCGCAAGCACCTGTGCCAGATGAGCGTCCTCCGCTGGCAGCAAAAGGACGGTCTGGACACGGTTTTGCCCTACGGTTTGCGGCGGATCACCGCGCTGCGCACCCTGACCACGGAAAGCACCGCGGTGCTGATTCCCTTCCGGGCGCAGGAGATCCTTCAGACCGGCGGCATCTACTACGGGCAAAACGCGGTTTCCAAGAACATGATCGTGGTGGATCGCCGCAAGCTCTTAAACGGAAACAGCTTTCGCCTCGGCGTTTCCGGTTCCGGCAAGTCCTTCTCCGCCAAGGAAGAAATTGTCAGCATCGCCCTTTCCACCAACGATGATATCCTGATTCTGGATCCGGAATCTGAATTCGGCTTCCTTGTCGAGGCCCTCGGCGGTGAAGTGATCCGTGTATCCGCCTCTTCGGACACCCACCTGAACGCCATGGATATGGACAAGGCCTACGGCGACGAACGTAATCCGCTGATCGAAAAGTCCGAATTCATCCTCTCCCTGTTCGAGCAGCTGATAGGCGCCGGCAACGTGAGCGCAAAGGAGAAGTCCATCCTCGACCGATGCACCTATGACGTGTACCGGGAATACATGATCAACAACTATCAGGGCGAGGCGCCTACCCTGAAAGATCTGTATCACACCCTTTTAAAGCAGCCGGAGCCGGAAGCCAGAGGGCTGGCGCTTTCCTCCGAACTGTTCATCACCGGCAGTTTGAACACTTTTGCCCAGCGCACCAATGTGGATACCAAAGCCCGGATCATCGCCTACGATATCCGGGAGCTTGGCGAGCAGCTCATGCCCATCGGCATGCTGGTCACGCTGGACGCCATCTTCAACCGTGTGATCCAGAACTGGAAGAAAGGAAAAACCACATGGGTCTTTGCCGATGAATTTTACCTTTTGTTCCGGTATGCGTACAGCGCCGATTTCTTCTACAAGCTGTGGAAGCGCATCCGCAAATACAACGGCCTCGTGACAGGGCTGACGCAGAACGTCGAGGAGCTTCTCCGTTCCGATACCGCCCGTCTCATGCTGGCCAACAGCGAATTCCTCATTCTCCTGAATCAATCCGCCACCGATCGGGACGAGCTGGCCGGGCTTCTGCATATTTCTGAAAACCAGCTCAGCTACATCACCAATGTGGCGGCCGGCTGCGGCCTGATCCGCTGCGCCGGAAACATTGTGCCATTCGAAAACAGCTTCCCCCGCAACACGCGTCTGTACCAGTTGATGACCACCAAGCCGGATGAAGTGCTGAGAGGGGCGTAACCATAGATGAAATTATATTGCAACAGGGGGCCGCCTTCGGCCCCCTGCATTTTTTATTTGGAGGTATGCTATTGAAAGAAATCAAAACAAAAGCTGAAGACGTAAAGCCGAAACTGATGGAGCATGCAGCTAAAGCCCCGAAAACCGCCGCGAAAGACCTGTGGCTGAAATCCAAGGAAAAATCCATATCTGAAATAAAAGAAACGCCATTCGCCGGCCAGCGTGGAGAATCCTCAAACGCTCCCGCCAACAATGCCGGAGATCAGATGCTGTCCGGTGCGGAGACCACTGCTAGGGAAGGTGCAAGCCTGACCTACCGTGGTGGAAAAAAGCTGGCGCAGGCCACAACCCGGAAAATCAAGGAGAAGCAGGAAATTTCCCGCACGCTTTCCGAAGCGAAACATGCGACCGGCAAAACGATGAACGCCGCGCAAAGCGCTGCCTCTAAAATTCGGACAAAGCATTCGGCATTCCGGGCCGTCAAGGGCAAACCGCAGAAGGTCGTAAAAACCGCCGGCCGATCCGTGAAAAGCTTAAAGCAGAGCGTCAAGGGGATTAAGACAGCGCAGCGCTCGTCAAAAGCCGCGCAGCAGGCGGCTAAGACGGCGCAAAAAACAGCGCAGGCCACTGCAAAATCGGCCAAGGCGTCCGCCCAGGCCGCCAAAGCTGCAGCGAAAGCGACGGTGACGGGCGTAAAGGCGGCGATCCATGCAACTGTGACGGCGGTCAAAACTACGATCGCCGCAGTGAAAGGCTTGATCGCCGCCATCGCTGCCGGTGGATGGGTGGCTGTGGTCATTATCCTTCTGATCTGTCTGATCGCTCTGGTTGTGGGTTCCTGCTTTGGTATCTTTTTCAGCGGCGAGGATTCCGGGAACGACATGGCCATGCCGTCCGTCGTGCAGGAAATCAGTCTGGAGTACCAGAATCGACTGAACGAGACGGAATCCGCTCAGAGCTACGATGTGCTGGAGATTTCCGGTTCCCGCGCCGTATGGCCGGAAGTGCTTGCCGTTTATTCCGTGAAAACCGCCACCGATCCGACAGGCGCGCAGGAGGTAGCCACCATGGACGAGGCTAAAAAGAAGATTCTGACAGATATCTTCTGGCAGATGAATATGATCTCGTCCAAAATGGATACCAAGACCGAAAAAGTGATTGTGAAGACAGATGACGGAAACGGCAATATTACAGAGACGGAATCCACCGTTACCCGCAAGTACTTGCACATTACCGTCGATCACAAGACGGCTCTGGAAATGGCCGATGAATATGGATTCGATGAAAATCAACGCCGCCAGCTTGCCGAACTTTTATCCGATGAGAACAAAGAACTCTGGACACAGGTCCTCTATAGGATCACCGGTGGTGGCAGCGACATCGTATCGGTGGCGCTTTCGCAGGTCGGCAATGTTGGCGGCTACCCATATTGGAAATGGTATGGTTTTGAGACACAAGTGGAATGGTGTGCTTGTTTTGTTTCTTGGTGCGCCAATGAATGCGGGTACATAAGTTCTGGTATCATCCCAAAGTTTGCTGGTTGTACCAGCGGCGGCATGGCCTGGTTTAAGGAGCACGGCCAGTGGAAAGAGCAGGACTACATCCCGAATCCCGGGGATATCATTTTCTTTGACTGGGCCTCTAACGGTCTGGCCGGCGACGCCGATCACGTTGGCATTGTCGAGAAAGTGGAGAACGGAAGAATTTATACGATTGAGGGCAACTCCGATGATTCCGTCCGCCAAAACAGCTATCCTGTGGGGTATTTGGAAATCAGAGGATTTGGGTGCCCATCATATTGAGATAAAAGCGCATTTTTCGCAAATCAATCCGATAATCCCCCCCCCGCTTCTCAAAAGCGGTATCGAAATATCTCTTCGAGAAGAGCTGTTCTGCCAAAGATGCATTGTCGCAAATTTATATCAATCAAAAGTTACAATTTCTTGCAATGCCTCGTATTCCATTGGACAAGTATCATTTGGCGAGTCTGCCAATCGAATTTCGTACATAACACTCTTATGTTCTTTGAACAATCCGTTTTTACTTATCCTAATGGTATAGTATGTATCATCGCTGTCTCTGCTCACTTTATACTTTACAAGAGGATCTGTAATCAGCTCAGCGTTATCTCTTACAAATTCTGAACTGTATACTTCCGTTGAGTCATAGGAAAGGGAATGGTATTCTGTACTTTTCGCGTTAATGGGAATCAAAATATTCACAAAAAAAGATATCGAAAAGAAATTGGAATCCAACCATCGAATTTTTATCTTCTTACCCTCATTTATCCATTTATGATTAATTGCATTATTTATGCGGCACTGTATAATTACATCCTCTTGTGAACCAAATCTATAATTTAATTCCGGGAACCTTTTGTATGGGACCCACTCTGTAAATCCAGTTTTCAAAACTTTTCGCTCACGGAAGCAGGGGGAAAGATCTGAAAACACGGCAATTTTATGGTTTTTTATGTACTCATATCTTGCCAGATCCAAATTTTGAATTCTATGTTGTGGTGGTCCTACGATTATATTCGAAGGTGTTTTCACACCTCCATTCACTTCAACTTTTTCAGGAATGGTTTCCAGAACATCCGGATACTTTCTTTCTGCATTTTGTAGTGTTATATTGTAATACCCATTGATATCAAAATTCTTAAACGCAAATAGGTTTCGCAAACTCCTCAATACACGGCTAATCTTAAATAATACTCTGCACTCACGCGCTAGCTGAACGACTTCACAAAAATCCCCAACATATTTGTATTCGAGGTAATACGCTAACTCAAAGTAGTTTCTAAATGCAGGGAATCCCGCCAACACTCCAATGTCTTCATTATCAAGAAAAGTTTTTGCAAACATGTGCAGCAATAGATAGTCCTGTGTAGGTGCAGTGATCTCCATATCTGAAATTCGAATTTGCCTTGTATACTTCCGCCAATCAAGGACTGTCTCGCTTATCTCGCCACTACCTGTTTTAAGCTCAATCGTTGGTTTCCAATTTCCATCCGACGGAATCATTTTATACTCATAAAAATTCTCGTTGTAATCAAGCACAGGCTCCATGCTTTCAACATGATTTTCTTGATTATAACCCATAGATTTGAGTAGGCAAAAAGCTTTACTAATATTCTCCCTGCTCATCAACACATCAATATCGCCAGCATCTCTTAAATGGACATTTCCATATATCTGTAGCGCCAGTGGATATCCTTTAAGCAAGCAATACTCTATTTCATTCTTTCCCAATAGAGAAATCATCATACGAAGCGAGCTCATATACTTATCATGATGATCTGTAAATCTATTTGTATACAACTTAATATATCGGTTATGGGGAAGTTGACAGCTCAACTCTTTACAGGTTAAAGCAACCAGTTGATGTGATGATGCAATCCTGAGAAATTCAGGGACATCTTTTTCTTCTATCAGAACATCAGACCTTTCTAGTTTATTTTCAAACAAGGAGCGAAAAAAGTTGAAAAAAGACTCATTCATATTAACATTCATGTTATGCTTATACCTCTCAATAAAGCTTTTTCTCTGATTTCAGCTTTTGACTTAACCCTAATAATTCTACCAAAGCAATATATGCTCCGTTATTATTGTTATCTTCAGCTGTTATATATCGCGCTTTTCTTTTTACATTGTCTGCCGCATTCTTCATGCAAATGCCCATCAAAGAATTTTGCAGCATATTAATATCGTTCACACCATCTCCTATAGAGATAATTTTTTTAGTCGAAAGACCTTCATGCTCACATACTTTTCTCAATGCATTCCACTTATCAACATTGCCAACGGAAATATCAACGATTTCACTATGAGATTTCCAGGGATACACTTCGATCTTGTCTGTGATAACATCTTTTTTGAGATATTCCAGCAATGCACCTACTTCACTCTTTTTGTCGTCTTTAACCGAAAGCACAATTCTATGTATCTCTTTCCCCCTCATTTCGTCCACGGTCATTCGTGTGTGGGGAAGATCATCATCAACCAACATTTGATATAAATACTGATTCCTCGTGTTTAGGAAATACGTATGTGCTCCGGAAGAAATAATGACATTCTCTATTACATTGCTTACTTCTTTATCCAAGAAAATTTTACAAATATTTAGATTTGGAGCAATCTCTAGAGGCTTACTATATAAAACCTCTTTTGTTCTTGGATTGTAGATGAACGCACCATTAAAGCAAATCATCATCGTTTCTAATTCAAGCAATCGATAATATCGATAGGCATCAGAAATAGATCTCCCGGTTGCAATACATATGTAATGATGTTTCTTTTCTTCTTTAATCAGTTCTACAAATGACGGGGACATTTGATAAGTATTGGTAATCGTTGTTCCATCCAAATCAAACGCCAGCATATCATAGCTCATCGTGTATAACTACTCCTTTTCATGATCGTACAAGACCCCCAAAATAAGTTGATAAACCAATATGGTACCGTTCGTACAGACAGCATAATCAGTAAAATGACACTTGAGAAAACAGATAGCGGCAAAGCTTTCAGGAACAATCCCGTCCAGCGCCAAATATAAGTGTTTTTCGTCTCAAGTCTATTTCCGAGAATATTAATTCTCGCCATTTTCATGTCTCGGGGATCTGGTGCGGTAATAGAGGAAACGTTGGCACCCCCACATCCGGCAAAAAAGCTCTGATAAAAAACGCCCTTGCTGGATAATAGTACGTTTTTAGTAAGCGAACTTCATAATCAAGCAGTTTATCGTAACCTAACCGTGTTTCTTAATCACCACAAGACTTTGTAGGTAAGCTGTTTTGCTTTTTCAACCAGAGTATTCGGCGATTATATCTGTTTCCCTGGACATCTAAGATGATTTTTTTCATAAAGTCTGACTTTAGGGTTGTGTATTCTTTGAACGGCCTTTAAAGTGTCAACATCCCATTCTCGCAGTTTCCCCCTTTGTTTTAATGAGAACTACCTCAAACTCCGAAGTATTTATGTACTTACTAACCAGAGAATCGTATACTCCCTCGCAGCCGCACACGATACAAGTTTCCTTTTCTACGGACACTGCACCTTGAGCATCCTGCCATACCTCATTTGTTAATGATTTTCTAGTAATCTGAATTCCCGTATTTCTCGAAGCATCCTTGGAAAAAACTGTAGAAAGATACTTCATGTCAAAATAAACGATCGAATCCGCATGAAGTTCATAGGCCACAGTAATATCCATCAACTCAGGTATATTCCTATACGCATTCACCGTTATTCCGGCCAGACTTCTTCTTTTTTCTATTGAGGCAGATTCTGGAAACAGCGACATATACTTATCCACATCTATGACCTGCATATTTGCTTCGCCATAATGCTTAACTATTATATCATCTAATACAATATCTGCAGGTGATGATTTGTAGCTTAATGTTACAATTTGTCCACGTTTATGGCTTTGCCGTATTTCATCACTGTCGTCAGCTATTTTTTCAATCCTACTTAATAGCGATACATTAATCAGAATTCTGTCATTCTCCTGAACCGCTTGATCTATATAGCTTTTCACAGCCCGTATGCAGCTATAGCCACCCACAATTAACCTATTTTTTTTCATGAATTTTCTCCGAAAATATTTTTTGATATATTATTGCATCAGGTTTCCATAAGAATGCCCGATCAAAATGAATTATTAGCGTCCCCATATCCATTCCCAGGCAAGAGGTAATCTCTTTGTGTATGTTGTGTAACAGGTAGACATCAAGCAAGTTAAACTGCACCATATTTGAGACAGAATAACTACAGATACACGAAACTCTTTCTTCTGGGTCCAAATAAAAATGAATATACGTCAAGCATTTGGGTGAACCATTTATTCCGGCATCTTCATCTGGCTTGGCAATGGCAATCATCGCTCTAGAAAACACATCGCCATGCTCTAAAACCTCTTGCGCAAGCGCAAATTGATTCACATTCTTTTCCCCATGCTTATATATCCTCTTTATTTCAATTCCTCCATTTTCGAATTTATATCGAGCAGGATAAACACGAGAAAACAGTTTGCTCAACAAACATTCTGCTGGCATTTCCTCTTGGGTAAAATTCTCAATCACATATGTAATATTATCGGTACATACACAATCTCTCTGATACATAACCCCATCTTTACCGTTCTCTAAAAGATGGCGCATCGCTATCTTCCAGCATTCATTTGGGTTATTTGATCGGATCTCCAATCTGAATCACTCCCCGATGTTAATCTGAATATCCGTCGGCTGCACAATTTTTTCATCATGGGTGACGACGATCAGGATGCGGTTTTTGCACTGATTTCGAATTGACTCCATGATCGGGCCTTTTGTTTTGTTGTCCAACGAGGCTGTCGGCTCATCGAAAATCAGAACGGATGCATTCGACAGCAATGCACGCGCAATGCCCATTCGTTTTTTCTCTCCATCCGAAAAGGCTACTGTCTCGCTGCTCACGATCGTATCCAAGCCTTCCGGGAGCTTTTCAATCAGCTTATCCAGCTCCAGCAAGCTCAATGTTTCGATAATTTCATCGTCGGTGTGATTTGCACCGGAAAGAAGCAGATTATCCCGTATCGAGCATGCCAGAAATTCCGTGATCTGGCTTGCAACAGAAACCTGCTCGCGGAAGCTGCGTTCATCGTAACTTTCAATGTCGTTTCCATTGATTTTGATTTCACCCGCCGTTGGTTTTTCAAATCTCAGCAGCAATTTGAGCAGCGATGTCTTGCCTGATCCTGAGTTGCCGCGGATGACAACCGTATCGCCGGAAGCAAACCGATAGGAAAGATGGTCGAATAAGCATTTTCCGGTCTCTTCATACTGGAACTTAACATCATCCAATTCCAGCGAAGTGACGTTTCCACACTTTCTTCCAGCTTCCTCCTGATTTCGTTCCGGCAGCAGCAGAATGTCGTCCATGCGCTTTTGATTGCCAATGGATACAAACAGGCTGATAAACCATCTCTGGATTCCAAAGAAAACCGGGGTAAGCCACAAAATGTACGCATTCATTGCGTATATGTCGCCAACCAGCATCTCGCCCGACTGAACCCCTCTCTGCGAAAACACAAGCAGAATGACGATCCGGATAATCTCACAAAGCGCCGTCTGTATATCGGCCAACGCGTTCATCGAAAACATCTTATTTACAGCTTTGGTGTAGTGCTTCTGCCAGGTGGACTCCGATTGCTCAACGTATTCCCCTAATCCGAGAACACGCAAATACGCGCTCGAATAAATCGAATCCGAGGCGATAGAGTTGCCTTCAATCAGCGCCTCATTCTTTTGCCGGTTGGCTGTTTCCACAGGCTTTTTCAGGAGCTGCGCGCCAAAAATCTGGAAAATGGAAACGGCGATCAGCAGTATTGCGATGGGGGCGTTGATCTGAGCCATGAATATGAAGCCCACAACGATGGTGGTTGTGTACCAAACCAAGTTGCTCAGCGTGGAGAAGTAGAAATCTGCAATAACAAGAGAACCATGGATGATTTTATTATAGATCTCCTGATGCGAGGTTTCTGAAACCCAGCGCGTAGGCTGCTGAACTACCTTTTTAATGGTATCGAGCCGGATTTCCTTAATGATATCATATACAAAACGACTCAACCATGTATCAAGAACATACAGAACCAGAACGATCAACGGACACAAAACATAGAGAACGCCGTAAACAGCGGTATTGGCAGACTGTGCCTGGTCGCCTGTTACGCTGTTGATCAGTCGCTGGAGCATCATTGTCGGGAGCAGCATGAGCGTACTTCTGACTACGCCGGAAAGGATGGACAGAATTACTTTCGGAATATGGAATCTTGCTTTATGGAAAAACAGCTCTAAATATACATCTCTACGCTTCATTAAGTTCACCCCACACTTTTGAAATTTCAGCATATGTTCCACTGGCGACTACACGGCCATCATCAAACAGAATGATATGGTCCATGCGGTCGATGTACTTCAGGTTGTGTGTAATCAACACAAGCGTCTGGTCCATTTCAAGGAGATAGGACATGACCTTTTCGACCGCATGATCATCAAGCCCGGTCGTCACTTCATCCAGCAGGAAAAAGTTTCGGTTCACAGACAGGCCCCTTGCAAGGCCGACCAGCTTTTGCTGCCCGCCGGAGAGCTGCACGCCCGTAGGCCCGATAACCGTATCGTATCCATTTGGCAGGTTCATGGCCAGCTTATCCATCCCAAAGCTTTCGATCACCTGCGCCAGCACCCCGCTGTTGACTTCACCCAGCCGCAGGTTGTTCCGAAGCGTGTCGTTCACCAAATATGTAGTGCTCGGGATCGAGGAAACGCTTTTCAGCAATGTCCCCCGATTGGACTCCGTGATCCGCTCCCCGCCCACAAACAAACTGCCTTCTGTGCCTGTCAGCAAACCGGATAGCAGACTCATGGTCGTGCTTTTGCCGCTTCCGGTTTTTCCGACAATCGCAGTTTTCTTTTTATACGGGATAGTGAAAGACACGTTGGAAAGGATATTCACATCGTTGATTCTGTAACTTACGTTGTTGAAGGAAATATCCCCATGCAGCAGATTTTCGCTCACTTCCATCTGCTGCTCGTCTTTTTCGCAGAGCACCTCGTCGATCTCTTTGATCTTAAACCATGTCTTTTTGATGGAGAGATAGATATCGCCAAAATTCTGGATCGGAACGCAGAGGGTCGAAACCAGGCTGACAGCCGTTACAAGCTGGCCGGCCGTAATTGTTCCCGAGGCAAAGCTCGGGATGCTGATGCAAACAATCAGAACCGGGGCAACCGAATTGATGACGCGGGTCAGCGTTTTATAAAAATTGAGGCATATCTTCGACCTTACGGTCGTTTCATTGAACGTATTGTTCTCCTGCTCGAAAGCGTGGATCCGGTCGCCAATTCTCCCGAAGGATTTAAGAAGCGTAAAGTGGTCGACCAAGTCGAAGAAGACACGCGTAAGCCTTTTTTCACTTTCCCGAATGTTGTTGGAATAGCGCTCGCTCATTCTGCCTATCGGCTTTGCTATGATCACGGAAAAAGCATAGATAAACGCAGCGGTAAAAGGATAAATGATATTGATCGAGCCAAGTTCCACGGCTGCCAGCAGACCCGTGGTTAAGCTAATGATAAAACGAATGATTCTCTCGATGGAGAATTCCTGAATATCATAGATATCTTTGCTGCAGATTTGGAAAAGGCCTGTCGGATTTCTCTTTAAAAAAGAGGGATAATTCATCGTGTGAAATTTGCGTATCAACGCGTGATGCAGACTGGTCACAAAGTTGCACGACAAGCGCGTGAGAAGAAACGACAGGAGTATTTTGTCCAGAAAATACGTCAGGGCCGTAATTACAATAAGCGCCAAGAGAGAACGGATAAAAACTGAGGTGATTTGCATGCGGTCGATCACAGCGCCAAATTGAACGGACATCTGGACATTCATCAAGGAAAGAAGCGGCATCACAACCGCAATTCCTATAACGAACATGACATTCTTTTTATTTATAAAAAGCTTTTTCATACAGATGGTTCCTCCAATAATTTCTGATAAACTTTAGAAACCGCATCGTCCAACGTCTTGTTGTTCTCAATGACCTCCCATCCATTTTCCTTGGCCAAGTTATGGTATAACCGATTTACTCGCTTCAACGAAAAGATGTTTTCCGTTTCCTTGACAACCGGCCTACTGCTCAATCTTCTTTGAACAATATCCATTTCTGCCGAAATTAAAAAAACGATATCTGGTTTATAGCATAAAGCCAAGCATTCATTAATAAAATCATTCCAAACGAACCATGTTTTGTCATATACTTCCTGACACATTGTCCATCGATCAACCAGAACATAATCAAAAGAGCTATACGCTTCCTTGATCTTCTCCGACGTCTTCAAGAGATCCAATGCTAACGCTTCCGCAATTTTTTGATTAAGTTCTCGTTGCTGCTGTTTGTCCTTCTGGCTATAAGCATCTCTAATCATTCTCAACACTTTAGCTATTTCAGTATCCCCGGACTCTGGCTTGATTTTAGCAACCTTCTTCCCTCGCTCAACAAGAATACTATAGATAGAGTTAAGAATACAAGTTTTACCTACACCATCCATTCCTACGAATGCAATTAGTTTCATAATATCAACCTACTGCTGTAACCACAGTGCTCCCCTTTACATATTTGTGCGTCCTTCGATTCCTAAATCTGAAACTGTCCGGTAACCGTCAAGATAGAGCCCAATAATATCTGTCCTTCCAACACCACAATACATCGCGATACTTTATCTTAACAAAGCCTTCACCCTAAGCAACTAGGAAGAGATCAAAAGGATATGATATGGTTGTATATTGGCTTTGAGACTTCATTTTTCCAACGGACAACTCCGCTCACAAGATATTCAAATTCTTGGAGGGATATATCTCCAAAAATGAACTTACCAAATTGAAAAATTTCATAATCCGGGTGTTTGCGAAGAAAAACTTCGAGACTATTTATCATGGAATCCCGATATTGATTTGTGCCCCGTTTATGCGCAATATGATAATTCTTCGCCATATCATTTAATACAAATTGGTAGCCTGACTTGAATAGACGATATCCAAACTCAAAATGTTCGAATCCCCATCCCTGAAAATCCTCATCAAATTTTTGAGCTGTAGTCTTACTAATAGACATATTACCAGAAAGAGTTGAAATCCAGGGAACCGCACTCATACATTCGCCATCCGCATCAAATAGATTCCGAATAGTAGAATAATAAGTTGCCGGACGAATTATTTGTTTCTTAGATAGATCATAGGGGGATTTTGATATGTTTTCATAAACCCCGCCAATACATACTATCTTTGGAACAAGCTTCTTTCTATGGAAATCAAGGTGTCTTTGCAGAAAGTCAGCACAAGGATATCTATCTGCATCACAAAATACAATAATTTCCCCCGTATTCTTTTCTATGCCTACATTACGAGAGTAACTCCGTCCTCTATTTATTGCGTTTTTTATGTAGATGACATCCATTTTATCCTTGAAATTATCAACGACTGTATCACAAGGTTCGTCAGAACAATCATCAACCACAATAAGTTCAAAGCTTTCATCTACAATCTGCCTTGAAAAGAAATCCAAAGTAAGCTGCAACTGTCGTTTCTGATTATATACTGGAATAACAACACTAATCATCGTCTCTCCCCATTTCATTGTATGAAACTCCAACAGCATGAAGGATTAACGCAAACACCGCTAATCCTCGAAACAAATCTCGACATGGTGCCAGGAGTACTTCTTTGTATGTAATCTGAACGTCTGCGTATTTTTTACGGAATGCAAATATCTGCAATTCCGGAGGCACTATTTTGACTACAAGCCAAACCAGGAAAAAGTATAGTGTTATCAACGAGCTAAAAAGCGAAAGCAGCGCCAGAACTGCCAGAAGAAGATGAGATATCCACGAAAGGAAATCAAAAACAATGCTGAAAAAGAGGAAAGTCTTCTCCGCCGCACTTATTACACTGTAGTGTTGAAAACTAAAAAGGGTTTTCATGCAAACAAACGGAGCCTTAATCCAATTCCCTGCTTGGAAAAAGAGCATTTTCACACTATTTGTTACATTACAGTAATCCTTTGTAACCATAGGTTCGATACTTTCACCAAGCAACGCTACCTTAATCCCAATCGGGACGTCTTCATTTGGTTCCGGGAACAAACCGATCTGCTTCAAAAAAGCGACTCTGAAACACATTCCATGACCTACACAGTAGCAGAACGGAGAAATCCCACGCTTTTTCGCTTTTTTCAGCAAATAATTTCTTCTTTCCAATCCCATCGCCCTAATGCTTTCAAAAAGTGCCTCAACCTTCATATAGGGAGAAGAAACATCATAATTTCCGATATAGAGCGAACTTTGCTGAATAACATTCGGGCGTTTCGTTTGAATAATTCTAGAAAACTCATCAATAGACTTTAAGTCCGGCCTTGAATCTGCATCATACACAAGGATATAATCATCCGGCATTAACTTGTCCAGCTGACGAATAGCATAATTCAACTGTGCACCTTTGTTTCCTTTAAGGAAAGGGTAATTAACCACAGTTATAGGTAAAGAAGCGTAATTGGACAGCGATAATAAGCTGTTTATTCTTTGTAAAGTCTTATTCTCTCCAAAAACACGTTTCTCTTTTTCTGTTGTGACTAAAACCAACTGAACATCTGATGAGAGGAACTTTGAAAACCAATCCAAAGTATTTTTTATACCTTTGCTTTCATTAAATAATGCGATAAACAAATATACGGTTGATTTTCTCTTCCCTTTATTGCATCTATGTTCATTTTGGTTTTTGATTACAGTTTTATCGTCAAAAAACAGCAGCCCTAACAGAATTGAAAGATCGAAAATGAATTGAATGAAAAGTAAGCCCCATGCAACAAAGTTCATCTACTCAAGCACCTCCGAAATCCATTTGATAGCTTTCTCGCGCTCCACAGCAGACATAAGCAACCTGTCTTTAATAGGCAGTGATACGGACTCTCCTTCCTCAGAGTTTATAAGAAGAATAGAAAGCTCCTTGCATTCTAGGCTATACTCATATAGATCTTTTAGAAAAATCGGATTTAACTTCATGCCTCGAATTCTATTTGGCACATTGCCTAACTTAGAAAATTCATTTTCTGCCCATTGATACTTTTGAAAAACATCATAAGTGTCAATAAAGCTGAGCTGTTGTTCTTTCGTATCTAACAAACCAAAAAGATTTGATTTGCTTGGTCCAATCAACAATAATCTAGCGGAAACAGCATAGCTCGCAACAAATTTTTGCGCAATCTGACATCCGGTTCCTGATGCAATAAATGTAACGCGTGAAGGCGAATACTTTTCAGTATAATAATTATATACAGACTTTAATTGTCCAACATAATCATTCAACCTTAGACCTAAAAACTTTTTCTCGTCAAATTCGCTATCCCCCATTCCATAAAAATCGAAAAAAACCAGAGTCTTATCGCATAATTTCTCTGCAATCTGTGAAAACAGAAATCCAGGTCCAGATTTGTTCTGTCCAAGGCCGTGAACAAAAATAATCATGTCTTTTGAGCGACCTTCAATTATTCGAACACAATGAGCACCATATTCGGATAGTAGCTTTACTTCCTTTTCTCTTGGGCCTTCTACACTTTCATTTTTCTCGATATGTTTTACCACCTTTTCGATAAGCAACTCAAGCCATTGTGCCCTTGTAAACAGGTGATCTGCGTCGGGAATTCTTAGTATAGGTATATTGTTCTTTTCCAAAAAGGCTAAAGAGTTTTTGGTCAATGGATCGCTCCCAGAATAGACTGCGGCAAATCGTGTATGCCTTTTATCCGGCAAGATCTCAACATTCCAACTACGATATTTCTCAACGATTTCCCAATTTACCCAAGTCCCAAAATTGCTATCATAAACCAATCTTTGATCTCTTATTTTGGGTCGCGATATTTCATTCATATTTTCTTCGGGAACTAATATTGCATTGCAAAAGCAAATAAAACTAGCCGTTGGGATTTCATCTATAGCGCGTATTGCAATTTTTCCGCCTTCGCTAAATGCAACAAGGCCCACTTGCTTAAAGAAGGGAAATTTATCAAGAACATATCTGACAACATGGGACAGTGTAGAAAGCATCAGATCGAAATCATTTTTTGAGTAATCTCCCTGAGTACTTCCACCTCCGATGTAATCAAATCTTAATACACTATACCCTTTTTCAGCCATCGCTTGAGAAAGTCGAGTAAACATATGTCTTGAGTCTGTCCTATCCCCAAATAGGCCGGGAACGATGACATATAGGCCACTTCCATCCTTTATGCCAGTAGTTAAAACACAATTTATCTGCTGGCCTTGGTAAGGAACGCTCAAATAAATATCATGAAATTTCAGTTCCCTGACTTTAAACATATTTTTCCACCAGATCTACAAGATTTTTCGGGGTTTGGAAATTTTCAAGAACAAGCTCCTCATCAGGAATCACAATCGAAAACTCATCCTCGAGCATTGCAAGCAAACGCAAAACGCCTAACGAATCCAACCCATTGTCAAATAAGTCTTGAGAAAGCTCAAGTTTTGTTTCTAATTCGGTTTCAATAATTTCGAGTACTCTGTTGGTGATAGAATCCATTTTAATTTTCTCCTTTGTTTTTAGTAAATAATGAGTTTGTAAAACATCCTGACTTTGTAATCTGGATTACAAGATAAAATCACTCTCCTCAACTCTATAAATAATATCTAAGAGTCCCTGCAGATATTGAACAGTTCCAGGCGTTCTTCTTAAATAGCGATAGTTTTCTTTATGTTTATAAAGCTCACGACTCGCATTTTTCTGCATACACAGCTTCACTTTATAAACGAATTCGTCGCTATTTTCGATTCCATGGAAATAGCTGCGCGCAGACTGCATTGCCTCCGACTTGACTTCACTATCAGCTGTGCTATAAAGAATAGAATTCAGCAAGTTTGCGAAATCTTCTTCGGGAAATCCTAACCGATAATTATCAAAGTCAATAAGATAAAAGCTCCCGTTGGAAACAACAATGTTGTTAAGTGTACAGTCCCCATGAACAATTATTTGTTCTCTATTTCTGAACGCTCGATCGTATTCCTGATCAATTTTTTGTAGCAGCTGAACGGAACCATTAACTCGCTCTGTCAGGTCGTCGATTTCGTCCCACGCGTAACTGGGCACAAAACTTGATTCAGTAGAATCATCCGGTAATTTAGTTTCCTTCCAAAGTATATTTTTGGTTCTTCCATGTATTTCAGAAATTGTCTGGAAAAGCAACTCATTTACCATTCCTGCATTAACTGTAACTCCAGGAACGAACGTAAAAATGACATATTTCCCGTCCGGCAACTCAAAAACAGGCGCCCCCGCCTCAGATCGGAGTACTTTATTGGTGGTCACCCCACATCTTTCAAGTTCGGCATATAATTCCACCATATCAGCAAGACAAGCAGAATCCGTTGCTAAAGGATACTTCTTCACAACATACTGACATTCATTACTCTTGATTCTTAGACTTTCTCTAAACATTAATCGCGGGACCACTTTGTAGTCGGCTACTTTAATCCCATAATTATTTTCAATATATTGCACTATTCTGTCTGTTTTCATAATAGTCTATCCTTCTTTATCCAGTGCTCTTCGGCTTTTTAACGCTACTGCCTTAATCAGTTATAAAAGGATTTGGCGTATTTAATTCCATGCCGGCTTTCTTTTCCAGAAAGTACAACAGGTTCTGCCAATAAAGATCAATTCCTGTTGAATCAAACTCCTGCTTTTTTCTGATTCTCTCTTCTTCTTCAAGAATTCTGGCTTTCTGATTTGTATTCAGCTGTGTCATGGGCGGCATTTGAATCGGCGTTTTAGGCTTTGCTGAAATGATTTTCTCCAAACTATCAAAATGCTTTTCGTATACATGTAAACTTCCCACTATGTGCTTATAGAAACCCAGATCAACTCCTAACGCAAGAGACATAAGTTCTTGGAACATCGTGAAGCTAAACACATCATAAGGAAGACCAAGATACAAGTCATTTGATCTCATATATGTAATACAATTCAATTTGTTGGAACGCAGCAAAAATTGCAGTACACAAGTACACGGGATATCCCTTGATTGCAGCCCCACGTCTTCCGCACGATATATAGGAATAATTGCCTGTCTTGAATCAGGATCTCGCGATAAAAGTTCAATTATAGCCTGCCAAGAATTCATCGAATTCTGTTTGTCACCAAAGATTCTAGGCCCATATGCACCATGAGCCGTTATTCCATCGTCAGAAAAGTTTGGGTAAATCTTGCTATAATACTGCATGATTTTAACTGAGTTGCTTCCCCTTAAGTACCACAAGAATTCACCAACCGCAAACGACAGAGACATTTTACGTCCTGTATTTCCAAGAATACGTTTTCTTGGGTCTTTAATTTCAAAGCCCTCACCAATTAATTCCTTAATTAAAAGTCCCCTTGGCGCCGCTGTCTGTGCATTTCTAATCTTGTCCGCATAATAAACATAAACATCATCAATAGATTCAAATTGCTTCATGTTATACCTCCGTTAAATCAATTTTCTATACTATATGGTATTAAGGAAAAACTACCATTACTGCTTTAACTACAAATTTCTTATTTTATCTTAAAGTACAGTATAATACTGTTTTACCCGTTTTATTTTTCCATTGTATGTTTTCGGTATTTGTCTTACCTGATTTACCTCAGAAATCTTTACCTGTCCAAACGAGCAACTACAAAACCTCATAAATTCGTGTTTACAAAAATTGTTATTGACTACAATATCCGCAACAACACGTTCACCTAACAAATCATCAGGTTTCCCATAGACTATGCATTCATCCACTCCATCGAAGTTATTGATTATATTTTCGTATTCTTCTGGATAAACATTGATGCCTCCACAGATAATGATATTTTTTTCTCTGCCCACGATGAAGAGATATCCCGCTTCGTCCTGAAATCCAATATCACCCGTCTGGAACCAACCTTCTCTAAGTACTTTAGCTGTCTCTGCCGGGTTTGCGTAATACCCCGTCATCCGACACGGTGACCATATCCAGATCTCCCCGGGGGCTTTTGCCCTTACTTCATTGCCATTTTTGTCAATAATTTTGACTTTTATTTTATCCATGGGTTTTCCCACAGATCCAATTTTATCAGGGTGCTTACTTAAGTTCAGACAGGAAACCCTTGGACCTAATTCTGTCATTCCATATGTTTCTATCAGATCGATATCTTTATATCTATCCAGGAATTCAAAAATTGAACTTCTTTGTATTTTGGCTCCCCCAAAGCATAGGGTTTTTAGCTTATAGAATCCTTCCGACCGTTTTGACTTAAGCAACATGTATATTTGTGTCGGAACTAAAGTACACGTAGTTACTTGATACTGCAGACAAGTCCGCCAAAAAGACTGTGGCAAAAAAGGGCCACGTTCTATTACAATTGTTCCCCCAACAACGATTGATGCTATGAATTGCGCTGTATGACAATATCCAAAACACATCGGTAAACACACGAGAAACCTTTCATCTGTTTTATACTGCATTTCTTTTATATGCATCTTCGCATTCTTTACAATCGCCTGTTCCGACAATACCACCCGTTTGCCCGTCCCACTTGTTCCTGACGAACCTAAAATAACACTGCATTCATTGAAAAGAATTATCTCATCCTTCTTTATGGAGTTTTGGTTTTCTTCTCCAACAACCAGCAAAGAAAAATTATTCTGACAAGAATCGTCACCAAGTAAGCGTTGACCTGTTATATCTGTTATAACTATATCTATTTCTAGATACGAACATAATGACAACACTTCCTTACGGGATAATTTCTTCGAGGATAGTGCAACATTTTTCGCAGCACTAACTGCAGCGAAATACGATAAGATAAACTCATATGAATTGTCAAGGTAGATCAGTACATTTTTTCGGGATATTCTCTCGTCCCAAAGATGCTTGGTCTCCAGAACATCATTCCAGAGCCCCGCATAGGTATACGAGATGCCGCGATCAATTACCGCTATCTTTTTACTATCCCTTTTTTCTTCAAGTAAACTAAACAGCCCCATATTCTTTGTATCGCCCTCCCGTTATTTCTTTGCAAACCCAAACACTCTAGAATCTATTGTAAAAATCTGTCCGGTTATACCTCTGACTAGGTCAGAAGACAAAAATAGTACGCAATTAATTAAATCAACAAGATTATTTTCTGTTGGGAACAAACTCAAATAATCTGCTGCTTGTCTTTTTTCTGGGTGATTCTTATTCAGCTCTGTTTCTATAAATCCAGGGCAAATGACATTCACATGGATGTTATATTTCGCCAATTCTTTTGCCGCTACAATACACATCTGAGAAACTCCCGCTTTGGAAGCAACATAGTTCGCCTGTCGTGTCCTTGCTGCCTTCCCTTGACTGGATGACAAAACAAAGACTTTCCCTCCAGAACATTTCATGTAAGAGGATGCTACTTTTAGAAAATTCATTGTCCCAGTCAAATTTATCGAAATCACTTTCTCCCATTGATCTGCAGTCATTTCCTCAATTTCGGCATCGTCAGTGATCCCCGCACAATTAATGGCAATGTCTATTCTTCCATATTTTTCTCTTGTATACTCGCACACAGAATTCAACTCTGAAGGGTGCCGAATATCACAGTACCGGAAGTTGTCTTCCAGCATCTCTGCTACTTCATTGGTTTTAGTAGAAAAATAGGTCGCAACAACTGCAGCGCCCTCTTTACAGAAGCGATTTGCTAAAGCCTTTCCAATCCCAGATGATCCCCCAAAAATCAATACCACTTTTCCTTTTACTGACACAAACACGGGAGCACCTCTTCCTATCTATAGTCGAAAGCAAATCTTCTTAGCATTACCATTTTCAAGCTACCTCTCAGCGGTCAAACAAGCACCCGCATACATATTTGATTAAAGAGCCATGTAAGCATTTTCCATTTATGTATCAGCTAAAAGTAACCACAATAGCTTTAAGAAGTTGCAATGTTTCTCTTCCTTTTGATTGCGAGTAATACAAAAATTCCAATCCGAAGTTCCGCTGACGCGTAGACTATGCTAAAACATGACGAGAAAGAAATCAAGCCATTTCACACGAAACGACAAAAACGCCGAATATTTGGGCAAAAATGGGAAAGGGCACTGCCTTGACAGGCAGTGCCCTTTCCCATTTTTTAATAATATTACCCTGAAATATTCACAGGGAATACAACCACTGAGTGAAACGTCTTATCATTTTCTTCGTAATATTGCTCAAGATTGCCTTTATACTTCTTCATAATGCGCTTCACACTCATAAGCCCTATACCATGCTGCCCTCTTTTCTGTTTCCGCGAGATGAAGCCCATCCCTGAAGTTTCAGGCGGTTCCTTACAAGAATTCACAATTGTCAACACCCAGGCCTTTTGTGCTTCCCGCACGTCAAGCGATATCTCTAAAAACGGATTTTCTGATCCCTGCGCCGCTTCCAACGCGTTTTCCGTTAAATTTCCAAACAGCGACGTTATATCTATACTGTCCATACTTTCTACTGCACATTTGCGAATATCAACAGAAAATGAGATTCCTCTCTCCTGGCATAGATCGCGATATCGAATGAGCAAGGTGTTTAATACCGGATCCTTACAATACTGAACCCGCCGCTGCAGTGCCGGAAGGCGTTCCATCTCCGAAACATAGTTTGCAACGACTTTTCCATTCTGAACCTCAGCCATTTTCTTAATGGCTGCAAGGTGATAGCGGATACCGTGAATCATAATCCGCTGGTTATCATACTGTTCCTGCAATGTTTTATAATACGACCGATCCGCCTGCTCTTTTTGCTGCTGTAGCCTTAAATCCATATATCTCTGATTCATTTGCTGTATATACTGGTAAGCTGCAAATATCAGAATGTTTCCCAGAAGAAGAGCCATAGCGCAGCCAATCATCCAGAACTCTGCAGCGCGCGAAAAACTCGGGAGCTCAAGACAAATATAAATAAGCGCCGTGATAATAAACACAGAGGAAAGACACGTGACTAACATCAGAATAAAAACGACGTTGGGCACCGGGCTCTCTTGCTCCCGGCTTTTCGCAATATGAACGTAAAGACGCGTGCAGATAAAGTAGAGCACTTTGCTGAACACCGCAAAAAGAATCAGCACGGCAAATCTTTCTTTGTACTGCCCAAATCCGTCAAAAAAAGCCCCAAGAAACAGCATTGACAGGTATTCTGTACCCAGCATAAGAGCAGACAACAATACCGCGTATAGAGCAGCTTTCCCGATTCCGACCGTATATCCTATGTAAAGAATGAGCCCTGTACATACCGCAAATATCAAGACATTCACATGCACAAAATCCAAAGCAAAGCACAACCAGGCCAATCCATAGCCTATCCCGAACAATATGCCGCGAACCCATGTCGGCCGCCGGGGAGAGAATAACTCCCCAAAAAACTGCCAGGCTGTCAGCGCTTCCGCCAAATAAACCACTATAAAACAGATATTTTGCTCTATCATCGTGTGCTCTCCAAGTACAATAAGTAGTTGCTCTTAAAATCGCTGTATCGCCGTTTCGTCAAATATGCAGAACAGGTCTGTCCGTCTGGCAAATTCAACTTCACCGTATCTTTGGTAAACTCCCCTACATACCTCATATTCACAATAAAGCTTCGGTGTGTCTGATAGAAACCCCCGATCTGTAGCAGGTCGTTCCACATGCGTATGGGGGAATTTACTTCATATACAGCATCGATCGTCACGATTTTCGTCTTGTGCCGCTCTGTTTCTACAAAGACAATGTCCTCCGCCTGGCGGACGATCACGCCGTCTTTTGTTTCAATCGCTACCGGCCGTGTCTCCATCTCGATCTGATAAAGTGCCTCTTTCACGTTTCTGAACAGTCGTGCTTTTTCAATAGGCTTCGACAAATACCGAAACACATGGAATTTCATCGCCTCATCCAGATAATCCATATACGATGTGAGAATGAATATTTTAATCGAGGGATTTTTCTTCTTCAGTTTTTCGCCTGTATAAATACCGCTCAGTCCTGGAATCTCCACATCGAGAAAAGCAATCTCCGCCGTGCTCTCACTGCGAAGCAACGCATCGCCGCTTGTATAAGATGCAATGTCCGGCACACGCAAGTGTGCTTTTTGAAAGTACTCCTTCAAGTACTTTTCCATCTGAACCAAAATCATTGGATCATCATCACAGAGCAGAATACGCACATAAATCCCCCCTTTTTTCGGGGGGTATTATACCGCGATATAATTTTTTTGTCAACCCAAGTTTGATTCATTCCGGTCTGCCAAAAGTTTTACAATTTCTGCCGCTAAATCCACATCTTCTTCGCTGCAAAGGCGAAGATGGTCTACGATACTCTGAGGCACATTATTAGAGTGCATCGCACCCTCAAGCAAATAGTCCGGTGTGACCCCTAACTCATCACAAATTTTCACAAACAGCTCTAAACTCGGCGTAACTTTCCCGGTTTCCACACTCGAAAGGTGGTTTCCGTTAACCCCTATCTTTTCTGCAAGCACCGCTTGCTTAATTCCAAGGACTTTTCTCCTTTTAGAGATGCGACGTCCCATCTCTTTCCTGTCGAGTTCCATATACAAGTACTTCCTTTCAAGATTTGCATTCATACTATCAAGAACTCGCCTAAAACAGAATCATCTTAAAATGATATTCTCTTTTTAAAGTTGAATTTCAAAAATTTCTATTAAAATGATTTTTTCTTTTTAACCGTAAAATTCACCTCCTAAAACCAAAAAAATTTCTAAAATGCGACAAAAAGCTTTCTTTAATGCTTATTATGTGGAATTTTTAGGTAAAAGGAAGTAGAATATATATTGACGAAAGGAGTGCATAATCAATGACCAAAACAAACAGTATCCTTAAATCCATCGCAAGCTTCCTTACCTTTTTCTTTTCTGCTGTTTTGTGCATCAGCGCCAACACCGCTGCTTCCGGCATGATCTATCAGCCTAAAGCACCTGCAGAACTGAAGCGCTTCAGTAGAATTAAATGATTCGCTTTATATCCCGTGCTGTAGCAGAATGGCTCCTGAAACATGGAGCCATTTCTGTCAATGAGAAGGAATTATACGAATACAGCATATATTCTTTCCTCTTTACTTTAACTCCACTGTTCTTAGTACTAATGGTCAGTATTCCATTGAATATGGCTGTTGAAGGAATTTTGCTGATTACTCCTTTTATTTTTCTTCGGAAGTTCGCCGGAGGGTTTCATTTTCAAACCCCACTCCCCTGCATCATTGTATCAACACTGGTTTTATTGGGGTGCCTTCTAGAAAACAGAATAATCCTAGAGTATGGAAGTTTCATTATCCACACTCTTCTTGTTTATGCTTCAATTGTTCCAATTTGTATTTTAAGCCCGATAGACTCAGAAAATCGTCAACTTTCTGCGAAAGAAAAATCTGCCTTTCACCGAATTGCCATTGTGCTTGCAACCATCAATGCCGCACTATATTCTCTGCTGCTTATTCTCCGCACTGTTGAAATTGCTATTCCCTTAGGCACTGGGATGATTTTGACCGCTTTATTGCAGTTGCCGTGCCTTTTTGAACATCAAAAGAATTCGAATAGAACTAGATAGAGCGCACAGGACAAGTATCCCAATTGTTTCATTTCTGCATGGTGTAGTCTAATCCTCGTTCCCTGCTCATCTTGTTCTTTTGCGGTGACGTTTGGTATGGGTTTCTTCAAAAAAGAATAGTATTATACATTGCACACTTGTCATTTTGCAAGTGTGCTTTCTTTATAATTACAGCCTAAAAAGCCTTTGGTTAATTGCCCATCGTGGTCCATCGCCGCCTCCGACAATCTGAATTTTCCCAAATTCCAGATCGATTGGAGGAAACAGTCATGGCTTATAACAAAGCCAAAGCGGAAAGACAATGGTTCCGCTGGAAAGAAGCTGAAGAAAAAGAACTCAGAAAGCTCGGCGTGGACGAGGGCACCATCCAGCGCCTGCATACATACGATTGGGCACAGTTCAATAAAGAACGCCAATACCTGCAGCGCCAGGTGGAATGGTCGCCCTTTGTAGATCTCATATCTGCACAGGCTATTGAATTGCCCGTAGAAAATACGCAAGCCCTGCTGGATAGTATTGAGAACGCGAAGCTGCTGCGTATTCTCTCCAAAGAGGACAAACTTACCTTACAGATCATCCTGTATAAACTACAGGACTACACCAGTATAGAGATCGCGAAAAAAATTGGACTGACGGAAACAGCAGTCCGGCAGCGTATCTCCCGCCTGAAAAAGAAGTTTTTCTCCTAATTTCATGTCACGATCCGGCCTTTTTCCTGGGCTATAGGATGAACGGGGAAAAAGACGTTCACTTGTAGCTTGAAAAATGAATACCAGCCATGCGGGTACGTTCCCGTCTGAGCGAGCGACTGAAAAGTCCGCAGTATGCGGGCTTCGGAAAAAGCGCCAGGACAAGCCCAGCCGCAAGCTGCCTCTCTTCTTTGAGACGGCAGCTTGCGTTGTTTGGCTTTGAGCGATTCATTTTGACCGGAAAGAGGGCGTAGTTGCCCTTTTTGCCACAACCTCGGGCGGGAGATTATGATACACGCTATCGTTTGCCCACACGTCAGATGGGCTGGCCGACCTTGGGTTGTAATCAGCAAGACCCCTGGAGAGCCAGTGAACGGCTTGTAAACTGCAAGCCTGCCCGCATGGTTCCCAAGAGGTTGCCGGGGGGCGAGCTGCAAATACGGCGCATCAAAATCCACTACTTTATTCAGATTGCCGTTGACGGCGAATCCGTGCGGCGCAGAAAATCTGCGCCGCATTAGTTTGCCGCCAACAGGCCAAGGAGAATGTACCGAAATGAACAGATCAATTTCAAAAGAGCAGACCTACAGGGAGATAGAACGGATCTTCCGAACGCTTCTGCCCCAAAACGGGCTGGCTGTGCGGGAAGAACAAATCGCCCTCTGCTACACCATGATGGACACCCTGTTTCAAAACAATATCGTCCTTTGCGATGCAGGCGTCGGGATCGGCAAAACCTATGCCTATCTGACCGCCTGCATTTTGCTGAAAAAATTCGCGCCCCATGCGCCTGCCGGTTCCCAGTCCGTGGTGGTCTCCACCTCCAGCGTCGCCTTACAGGACGCTATCATTGGAGAATACATTCCATTTTTATCCCGGATTTTTCTGGAGAACCGCATCATCTCCAAGCCCATCCGGGCAATGGTGCGAAAAGGTAAGGAACGCTTTGTCTGCGACGCTCGTCTTTCCCAGCGCTTGGAAGCTGTGAAAGATAAGAAAAAGAATGCGGAACAGATGGAGGCTCTGCTCTCCTTGCGCACCCATTACGACTTGGACTCCGTTGCCGGCCTCAGCGGATTCGATCGGCGCCAGGTATGCGTCCCAAAAGTCTGCGAAAAAAACTGCCCTTTGAGAAGCACCTGCCGATACCACCAATACCTGAAAGAAGCCAGAAGTGCGGAAATTTCCATCCAGATCTGCAACCACAACTATCTGCTGGCCGACGCCGCCCACCGTTTGCAGGAAATGCGTCCTCTTCTCAACGATTACCGGGCCCTGGTGATTGACGAGGCCCACAAGCTGCCGGACGCCGCCCGTCAGATGTACGGAAAGAGCCTGTCGACGGAAGACTTTCATGAACTCTGCACGCTGCTGATAAAAGAAAAGCACACCCTTGCGGCCCAGCGGCTGAAAGAAAAGTTTGACGCCCTCGTACAGGCTATGTGCCGGGGCGAACTGCTGGAAGATGCGCAGCGCACTGCATTTGTCCTAACGCCGGAACGGGAAACAGCCCTTCGGGCTTGTCTCTCTTTCCTCCGGCAGCTTCAGAAACAGCTGGCCCTGCATCTTCCCCAGTGGATCCTTTACCGGCTGGGAACGACGGAACAGGTTCTCAACCTCTTTTTCACCGGAGATCGCAAATACATTCTCTACATCCAATACGATCGAAGCGGAACCCCCAGTCTGTGCGCTACCAGCCGGGAGATGCCGGAACTTCTGTCCAAGGCGCTGTGGATAAAATCCACACCCGCCATTTTGACTTCCGGCACCCTCATGGCCGGCGGCAGCTTCGACAGGACCCGGCAGCTTATGGGGCTGTCCGCAAACCAGCGACTGGAAGATTTCGTCGCGGTTTCGCCTTTCAATTATGAAGAAAACTGCCTGTTATACTTTCCCGAAGACCAGCCGAAATTGTCAATGGGCAGTGAACAGGAAGTCAAGTATCTGGCGGAGCAGATCTGTAGGTTAATAGAAACTACCTACGGCCACACGCTGGTGCTTTTTACCTCTTATTCTCTGATGAGCGCTGTCTACAATCAGGTGAAGGAGCAATTGTCCTTCCCGCTTATGGAAGTATGGCGGCACGCGCAGGACGTCATCCACCAGTTTAAGCAAGCGCCAAACACCGTGCTGTTCGCAGCAGGCTCCTGTTGGGAAGGTGTGGATTTTCCCGGCGACATGGTGTCTTCGCTGATCATCGTGCGTCTGCCCTTCCCTGTTCCCGATCCATTGAGCGAAGCGGAGCGGGAACGGTATCCCACCTTACAGGACTACATTCGGACGGTAGTCATACCGGATATGCAGGTAAAACTTCGGCAAGGATTCGGTCGGGCCATTCGCACCGAGACAGATACATGCGTGGTAAGCATTCTGGACTATCGGGCAGCCCCTGGAGAGCGGTATCACCGGGCTGTACTGGACGCCTTGCCAGACCTACGGATCACCGGAAAAATCGAAGACGTAGAAGAATTCATCCGGACAAAGAAAAGCCCGGATTATTTTATGCACTAGGAGATTCGATCATGGGAAATCCACTTGACCCTGTAATGCCGAGTGAACGGCTGATAAATGAAATAAAGTATTACGTTACATACACTTTTCTGAAAAGACTATGCGAGCAGGGAAAATTAACGCTGGATAACTGTCGGCAGACGAATGTTGCTATTGCCGAAAAGTACGGCATCTTGCAGTGCCATATTTAGCGGTTGTCGTGATAGCTATCCAGAACCGGTTGTGGTAGTCTTTGGTATGACAAAAGAATGTCCAGCCGAAAAGGAGTGGCAAAAATGCCAGAAGTTAAAATCATACAACCTATAGTCGAACAGGCAAAAAAGCTGCGGGTTGCGGCTTATGCCCGTGTGAGCAGTGATTCGGTGGACCAGTTGAATTCCTTTGCCACTCAGGTGGCCTATTACACGGACTTCATCCAATCCAAAGACGAATGGGAGTTTGCCGGCCTTTATGCTGACGAAGCAGTTTCCGGCACCACAGCCGACAAGCGGAACGATCTTCAGCGTCTGCTGGCCGACTGCCGTGCCGGAAAAATTGACCGCATTCTGGTCAAATCCATTTCCAGATTTGCCCGCAATACCCTTGACTGCATTCAGACGGTGCGGGAGCTCAAACAGCTTGGTATCGCGGTGGAATTTGAAAAAGAGCAAATCGATACCGGGAATATGGGCAGCGAAATGCTCTTAAGTATTCTGGGATCTGCCGCACAGGAGGAATCCCTCTCTATTTCGAAGAACTTGAAGTGGAGCTACCGGCGCCGGATGAAATCCGGCGATTTTATTACCTGCAGCGCCCCACTCGGCTATTACCTGAAAAATGGAACATTGATTCCTGATCCACAGGAAGTCCCGATTGTTGAATACATCTTCAGCAGTTATCTCACAGGAAGGAGCCTGAAAGAAATTGCGACAGAGCTCAGTACAATGGAAGTGGGAATTGCTGACAAAAAAAGCGAGAGATGGCATCGATCGACCATTCGATATATTCTGGCGAATGAAAAATACATTGGTGATTCACTGGTACAGAAATGGTTTACGCCCGATGAGCTTCCGCCAAAACACCAAAAGAACAAAGGCGAAATCTCTCAATACTACATCAAGAATTCTCATCCGGCAATTATCTCACGCGAAATTTTTGAAACTGTGCAACAGCTTCTCAAACAAAGAGTGGAGCAACACTTTTCAAAAACAGCTATCCGCAGTTTCCCTCTCAGCAGAACTATGCAGTGCGCCCTTTGCGGTTCAACCTTTCAGCGCCGTCCCAACACTAAAACTGTTCGGTGGACCTGCTATCAGCATTTGCAAAGTAAAGAGTTATGCCCGATGACTATTATAGAGGAGAACGAAGTCTACGGGGCGTTCTTAAGTGTATACAACAAACTGTTGGATAACAAAAACTCCATTTTGAAAGCCATGCTGAACCAGCTGTTGGAGCTGCAAGTAAAAACCGTATTCGCAAGGCCGGACATCATGGCGGCCAACGAAAGAATATCTGAACTCGTCAAGCAGAATCATTCTCTCTCAAGGTTGCAGACCAAGGGGTGTATTGATTCTGTTATTTTTATAGAACGAAGCAACCGCAACAACCAAAAAATCGAAGTACTCCGACAAGAGCTGCGGCAGCTTCAAGAACCGGACGAGGTCAGTCGTCTCATCGACAGCACCAAACTGTTATTGGATCTGCTGGAAGACGCCTCTCCTATGCTGGATTTTGAACCTTCCATATTCAAAATCATGGTGCAGAAAATCGTTGTTTATCCCGAATGGTTTCGTTTTCATCTCATCAACGGATTAATGCTTGACGAAAGGAGGTAAGTCTGTGAAGAAAATACGCTACTTCCCCTTTGGATACCGTATGGCCATTGGAAAAATTGAAATTGTCCCGGAAGAACGAGACCTGCTCCAAGACCTATTTGACAGATACCTGAAAGGCGCATCCCTGAAAGCATTGGCAAATTATGCAGAGCAGACCGGAATCAGATTTCGTGATAACTCTGAGCATTGGAACAAAAACATGATCGCCAGAATGTTGGATGATGAGCGCTATTGGAATAATGCTGGATTTCCACCTATCGTTAGCAAAGAAACGGGTTTTGCAGTCACTGCCTTAAGGAGACAGAAAGCCACTTCTCAATATTCCATACAGTTTATAAAGAAGAAACTGGTTTGCTGTGTCTGCAGAGGAAACGTAAACCGTAACGGTAAAAATGCTCCTCGAATACGTTGGGATTGTCCACAATGCGGGCGGTGCTTCGGCCCTATTACCGACGCAGAACTGCTGCAGGCAGTCAAAGAGAAGCTGCTGGCCGTTTACCAAAACCCAAAGTTGGCAGAGCCGGATCATTCTCCCCCAAACAGTCTATCCATCCAGGCGGCCCGGTTAGCCAACGAAATCAATCAACTGCTGGATCAACGTGAAGTCCATACAGACGAGCTGATCGCCCTGATCTTGGAATGCGCTGCCGAAAAATACAAGACCTGCGGTATTAAGGGGTCCGACCATCTCACCCTCAAAATGAAAACCCTTTTTCAGGATCGTGGCAGCGATCTGGAACTGGACCGGGAGCTTTTCGACCAAACCGTTAAACAGGTTATTCTGCAGCCAGCCGGTTCCGTGCAGTTTCTGCTATTGAACGGAAAAATAGTTTGAAGGGAGAGAAATTCCCGTGTCGCAAAAGGTAGTCATGGAAATCCCGGCAAACCCTATGCTGAGCGATTCGCGAAAGAAACGGCGCAATCTGCGGGTTGCGGCCTACTGCCGGGTGAGCACCGAGGAAGAAGAACAGAAAAACAGCTTTGAGGTACAGGTAAGCTATTATACAGACAAAATCACCCATCATGAGGGATGGCAGCTGGCCGGAATTTTCGCGGACGATGGGATCTCAGGCGTCAGCACCAAAAACAGAGAGCAATTCAATAAAATGATTGAACTGTGCAGGAAGAAGAAAATCGATCTCATCCTGACAAAATCTATTTCCCGCTTTGCCCGAAACACCCTAGACTGCATCAAGCACGTGCGGATCCTCAAAAGCTGGGGCATTCCGGTCATTTTCGAGAAAGAAAACATCGACACTTCGAGTATGAACAGCGAGATGATCCTGACCTGCCTGAGTTCCTTCGCCCAAGCTGAGAGCGAATCCATAAGCGGCAACGTCACAAAGGGCATCCGCATGGGCTATCGGCAGGGACGATTCGGTTTCCGATACAAGAATTTTCTAGGTTATCGCAAAGGGCCGGATGGCGAGCCGGAAATCGTGCCTGAAGAAGCGAAGATCATCCGGCTGATCGCTCAGAATTACTTAAATGGCGACAGTCTGTGTACCATAAAAGCCACTTTGGAGAGCATAGGCGTCCCAACCGCCACCGGCAATAAGAACTGGAGCACGGAAACCATCCGACGCATCCTGCAGAACGAGAAGTACATGGGTGACGTCCTGCTGCAGAAAACCTACACGGCGGATTTCATTGAAGGCAAGATCAAGAAAAACAACGGAGAACTCCCGCAATACTACATCAAGGACAACCATCCGGCCATCATCCCTCGGGAAATGTTTTACCAAATCCAGGAAGAAACCACTCGCAGGAGGAGCAAAAAGCCCGCTAATACCAAGAAAGCCAAGACCAATCGAGGGCGGTTTACTAGCAAATACGCCCTTTCAGAAAGACTTGTCTGCGGGGACTGCGGCAGTTACTTCCGAAGGGTAACCTGGAATATCCATGGACAAAAGCAAATCGTCTGGCGCTGCATCAGCCGACTCGAGCTCGGGCCGAAATCCTGTGGAAATTCACCCAGCCTCAAAGAAACCTCCCTCCATGCTGCCATACTGGAAGCCATCCGCTCCCTGATTCATGGACAACAGGAAAAAATGGCCGCGATGCTACAGGATACCTTAATACGCTGCATTGCCGGAGAAAAGGAAGGAACCAATCCTAATATATTGGAAAGCGAAATCAAGGAATTGGAAACAGAATTTGATCGTCTCCTGATCCTGGCAGTCGATGAAAACGATATTCTGGACTATAAGCTGAAGCAACTCAGCGAAACTATACGTAAGCTAAATCAGCAGAAGAAACAACTCGAGCAAACCGCAGAACGTTCTAAAGCTACGAAAAGCAAAGTTAACGAAATCATGGAACTAATTTTCTCAGAAGAGCTTGACCTGACAGAATACTCCGACACCCTGGTGTACCGCATCATCGAAAAAGTCACCGTACTTTCCAAAGAGAAAATCCGAATCCGTTTCATAGGCGGATTTGAGATTATGCAGCCAATTCACTGAGTAGCAGATATAGAAAAATTCCGGCAGACCATGTGCTGTCGGTGTTTCTCTGTGTCTGATTTTTTGTTGAGAAAAATGGTGATTTGTGGTATAATATCAAATACGACTTAATCGAGTTGATTTAATAATATTATAAGGATGATGAATCATGAGAATATTTATCTCCCATAGCAGTAAGGATAAGGCTCGTTATTGTAATGAAGTAGCTAATAAACTAATTCAGAAGTTAGGTAAGGATTCTATTGTATATGATGAACTTACATTTGAAGCTGGTGAGAAATCGATAGATGAAATTAATCGAACACTTGATTTTACAGATTTATATGTTGTTCTTCTTTCTCAATCTGCAGTCGAAAGTGATTGGGTAAAATACGAGCTTAGCGAAGCACAAAGAAAGTTAGCAGATCGTACCTTGGATAGGATATATCCACTGATTATTGATCCAAAAATAAAGTATTCTGATCAAAGAATACCTATATGGCTCAAGGATTACAATTTAAAATATATTGCTAGACCCGCAAAAGCGGCTAAACTAATTATTGAACGAGCGAAAGATGTAAAATGGTCACGTCACCCCAGTTTTCAATATAGAAACACAATTTTTGTTGGTAGAAATGATTTGGTTAAGGATTTTGAAATACGCATTGATGATTTTGACAAACCGCCAATTAATACTTTTATCGTTAGCGGGCTTCCTAATATTGGACGAAAGAGTCTAGCACGTCATTGTTTAATTAAAGGTACAATTATGCCTCAGTATTATGAATTTTCACAAATATCTTTAAGTTATCAAGAAAGTATCGAGGATTTCATAGTTAAAATTCATGATCTTGGATTTACAGAGGGAAACGAATTGCCCAAGGTTGCAGATAAAACCATGAAAGAAAAAATTGATTTTGCAGTCAGTTTATCAAAAGACCTAGCTAAACTTTCGGAGATTGTACTTATAAAAGATGATGGATGTCTTGTAGATTATAGGGGAAATATTTCTGATTGGTTTAAGTCGATTATATTATCAGAAAACTTATTCAATGGAATGCTTTTTGTCATTATTACCAAATATAAAACTAATTTCGAATCTGTGCGGAATGTTCATTCTGCGTTCTTTCTAAATGTCCCAGAACTAAGCCTATCTGAAAGGAAAGGATTACTACGCCGTCTGGCTGAAATCAAGCAATTAAATCTTAGTAGGAATGATATGGACTCTATTAGCCAACACCTCACAGGCTATCCTGCACAAGTATATTATGCAGTAGACTTGATAAAGAATCAAGGATTTTCATATTTGCAGAAACAGTATAAGCTTCTATCAGATTATAACGAGCAAGAGGTATCTTCTTTATTAGAAAAATATCGCAACACACAAGCAGTACTTGAAATATTAGCACTAATAAGCAAATATGATGCAATCAGTATTACAATGCTTTATGAAATTCTAAGTGTGACTCCCGGATATTCTGAAGTATACGAGAATTTATTTCAGGAATCTTTCTTTGAACTGGAAGGTGTAAATGGAGAATATGTTAGACTCAACGAAGTGATTCGCAACTATGTTGCACGTTCTGGAGTAAAAATATTACCGGAACATCGAAAAAAAGCTCAGCAACTGTTTGAAGAAATGTTTTCTAACAATTCGACTACATGGTATAATGCCAATGACTTTTTGTTGGCAATTCGTGAGAATATAAAACAAGGAAAACAAATTGATTTGGATTATATGATCCCATCAGTTTATTTAAAAAGCATGTCGGATTTGTATTCTGATATGCAATATGAGGATGTTGTTAAATTAGCTCGAAGAGCTTTAGAACACACTGACAATATAGATGGGAAAATCATATATGAAACCCGATATCTATTATGCTCTGCATTAGCTAAACTAAAAAATAATGATTTCTTAACAGAGGTTCAATTCCTTGATTATGATGACAAAACATTTTTACAGGCATTCTATTATCGACAAATTGGTAAGACCAATCGTGCATTAGATCGCTTGAACGAGTTACTTGATAAGCGACCTGAAATGTCAAAGGCCAAGAGAGAAAAAGTCCTTGTCTTGAAAAAACTCCAACAGTTTGAAGAAGCGATGGGATTAGCTAAAGAGAATTACTATTTATATTCCGATAATCCGTATCATATTCAAGCATACTTTGACTGTTTAATAAATACCTATTATAAACAACCAGAAGACGATCTCTTATATGAATTGATAGTCAAGCTCGAAAAAATACAAAGTGAAAAGGCACAAAGCATGTACGGTCGATGTCGAGCACTTTATTCCGCATATGTAGAGCAAGACTATGATGTAGCTTTATCACAGATTAATCAGGCAATCTTGGACTTTCCTAGAGACAAGAAGTATGCACTCGTTGTAAAATTTGATATTGCACAACTCTTTAAAAAAATTGATACCATGCAAGAAACTATTAAAGAGTTAGAAGCAGAGGGGACAAATAGTAACACAGTTGTTATCTGTCGGAGCAAATTACTTGTTGCTCAAAATAAGATAGATGAGGCTGTTGAATATTTCTCGAAGAACATTTCTTTCTTTACAGAGGAATCTAAAAAGGTTTTTTGTGAAAGACTTAGGGGGCGTCATGCTTAAGGCAATAGCTTACAAGTAGCAAGCATGAACAGAGGTCGAAATTTGGGACTCAAAAATGAAACAATCCAAATTTGACCTCTTTCTCATGTCATACTTCCAGCATTTAAGCCGTTTGTTTAGGATCGTCCTCTTTTACCAAAACGGGACCTCCAGAAGTACAGCTCAAAAGATACTGTGTAAAAATGAAAACAAATCAAATCCGAATTCGGAATTCTCTTTTTTTCGTGAGTATCTTATTTGTCAACACTTCTCATGATTGGGTGACAAAAAAGATGTCACCCAATTTTTCTTAGTATTCATGCGGGT
>ERZ1673722.646-NODE-646-length-42508-cov-41.607849_pt1 | contig 42508 bp, 29 predicted proteins | sample MGYA00580222_ERZ1673722 | MGnify/ENA primary metagenome ERZ1673722 (study PRJEB41218, sample SAMN15661750) | gut metagenome | host: Homo sapiens | place: Canada: London | collected 2015-08-20/2019-03-30 | study: EMG produced TPA metagenomics assembly of... | reverse complement strand
TACTACGTGTGAGCCGATGAAACCAGCACCGCCCGTGATAATGATATTCTTCATTTCAATTAATAATTTATAATTAATAATTATTTTGCTGCCGCCAATTCAGCGATGCACTTCTTCAAACTGTCAGTCCAGTATGGCACCTTAAATCCGAAAGTCTGCTTCAGCTTACTCTTGTCAAGTACAGAGAAGTGAGGACGCTTCACTGGGCTTGGGAACTCCTCGCTGTAGCAAGGCTGTATATCGCAAGTATTTCCGCTCAGTTCGCAGATAATCTTAGCGAAATCAAACCAAGAGCAGACACCCTCATTAGAGAAGTGGTAGATGCCCGTCTTATCCAACTGGTCAGTTTCGATGATATGTGAGATGACAGCAGCCAGGTCGCCAGCATAAGTTGGAGTACCCACCTGGTCGAAGACCACCTTCAGGGTGTCGTGGCTTGCCGTGAGACTCTGCATGGTCTTCACGAAGTTCTTACCCCACTGAGAGTAGAGCCATGCTGTACGGATGATGATATGCTTGCATCCTGTAGCTTCAATACTCTTTTCGCCTGCAAGTTTCGTTTTACCATATACCCCCAAAGGATTCGTTTCCCAATCTTCACGGCAAGGTATATTCTTATCGCCCTGAAAAACATAGTCGGTAGATACATGAATTAAAGCACCATCTACCTCCTTCATAGCCTGTGCCAAATTTCCCGCAGCAGTATTGTTGAGCAGATTAACCAGATCGTAATCTGTTTCAGCCTTATCTACGTTGGTATAAGCAGCGCAGTTAACAATTACCTGAATATCATTCTCCCTTACCTTTTCTCGGATAGCGTCAAGATTGGTGATATCCAGTTTTTCATAGCCTTCAGCCACATCGGTGAAGACAAACTTGTGATTGCTTTTTGGGGCACAGATTTGCATTTCATGTCCCAATTGACCATTAGCGCCTGTTACTAATATATTCATTGTTTTAATATTTTATTCAATATAATATTTTAAAGTCTACTTACCATTTCCCTCTACACATGAAGAAAACTGATTTTTTCTCTCGAAATCTATTTCCTACTACCTATATATATAAATCCATTCATCTATATATAAATATGTGGCAAAGGTAAAAAAAAAAATTGAGTTGACCAAAAAAAAGAAAAGAAAAGAGAAGAAACTAACATATATTAAACAAAGACCGCCACACTTTTTCACAAAAGCATGGCGGTTTTCCCTAAAACATAATAGATAAGCTTTGCCTTTAAGGGCAAACTTGAATCATCAAGTAGCCTAGTCTATTACCAATCCTTTTTTCCCTAATATAAACTAAACCTGTTTTCCTATTTAAATCAACATACTAAATCAACAAAAGGAATTTTCTTTATCATTAAATACTTTTAGAAGACTTGAAGTGGTAATTAAACCATAAAAACTACTGTTTTCTGATTTCGGTTGCAAAATTATATCATTTTTTTCAAAGTTGTATACCTAAGTAGTATTTGGGTAAAAAATTAGCCTACTAAAGAAATAGATAACTCCCTAAAAATCAGAGATTTCAATATATTAACTATTTTTATCTAAAGTAAATGGTATTATATGAAAGGAAATTTGTATCTTTGCACCACAAAACGGACAAAAGGACGAAAATAACATTTAAAAGACGATTTTGTTATAATTATAAAGAAGCATTAAAGATGAAACTACTTATATATTTACTTCTTTTGCTTACTATGCCATTGGCTGCTCAAGGCAAAACGGACGAGAAGACTTTATTGGATTGTATTGACAAGATGATTGAAAACGACCAATATTATCAGGGAATCAAGGAAAAGGAATTGAAACATCTGAAGCGGCAAGCTTATGAAGCTGAAGACGACCAAACCCGACTACTGTTTCTTGACAGCATATATCATGCCTATAGTACTTACCGCTACGACTCAGCATACGCATATATGAAACAGGGGCTTGAATTGGCAGAAAAATGTCATAACACCTATTATATATTACGTAACCAGATAAACCGGGCGTCCATACTCTCGGTGAGGGGATTTTATGGCAAAGCAGAAAGCTTACTCCAATCGCTCAATCCTGATGAGATGCCATACCAGCTGAAGCAATACTATTACTTCACATACGCCTGGCTCTACAACTATTGGGAATCATACGCCAAGAACTCAGATTATGCCGAAGAATTCCGTGCCCAGAAGAAACATTATATGACCCTTCTGATACAGAGTTTCAACGAAAACAATAAGCATAACGTCTTCTATCAGTATCTCATGGGCGAATACGCCTATCTCCACAACCCTACCAGCAAGGAATCGCTCAACTATTATCTGAAGGCACTGAAGATGTCGCCAGCCAAATCCCGCATACATGCCATGTCGGCTTATGGTATAGCCAGATATTACAAACATATAGGCAAATTCGACCTTTACGAGAAATATCTTGTAGAGGCATCCGTGAGCGATGGATTGTGCCAGCTCAAAGAAACGATTGCGCTTCAAAAGCTAGCCTACTACATCTTTAAAAAGGATGCGAGTAACAGTAAGAGAGCTGCCAAATATATCCAGCATACGATGGAAGATGCACAGTTCTTCAACAACCAACTGCGCATGATGGAGATTTCCAACATCCTTCCAGTCATCGCTTCAGCCAACCAGCAGGCTGCCGAGCGCTCTCGTACCCGCTTTCTTTGGGGGTTCATTGGTGTAAGCATGGCGCTGGTCATCATTCTCATCCTCTCATTCGTCAATAACCGACAGAAGAACAGACTGAAGAAAAACAAGGCTGAGATTGAAGAACAGAAAGAGAAGCAGAAAGAAATGAATGCACAGCTCACCGAACTGAACCAGCAGCTGATAGAGACCAATATCAAGCGAGAGACCTACATGCGCCTCTTTATGGACATCAGTGCGGCTTATATCAGCAAGTTATCAGATTACCGCAAACTGGTAAGCCGTAAGATCAAGGCAAACCAGACCGCCGATTTGCTGAAGAATCTCCACACCCATAAATTGGAAGAAGAGGAATCACAGATGTTCTACAACCGGTTCGATAAGGCATTCATGGAGTTGTATCCGGGTTTCGTTACAGAATTGAACAAGCTTCTGCTGCCAGAATGTCAACTGGAAGTTCCTACTACGCACGACCTGACCACTGAGATTCGCATCTTTGCCCTGATGCGACTGGGTGTAACCGACAGCCAGGAGATTGCCACCCTGCTGCATTACTCCACCCAGACCATCTACAACTACAAGTCTGGAATGCGAGCAAAGGCGATTAATCGAGATACATTCGAATCAGATATCAATCATCTTTGCCACATCATTAGCAGAATAGTTAATAATTAATAGTTTATAGCATAAACCGCTTTGACAATCTTACTCAACGGCGCAGCCTCTATAAACTATTAACTGTAAACTATTAACTAGCTTCTGTGTATCACGGTTCCGTTAGCCTGATGCGTAGCAAGAACCTGCACCTCAGCTATTTGCACGTGTTCTGGAGCACTTGCAGCATAGAAGACAACATCTGCCACGTCATCCCCGTTCAGAGGCTCTATGCCGCGGTAAACGTTGTCTGCGCGGTTCTGGTCACCATGGAAACGGATGTTAGAGAAGTTTGTTTCAACCAAACCCGGTTTCACATTAGTAACACGCACTTTCGTATGTGCCACATCAATACGCAAGCCGTCTGTAATAGCCTTTACAGCCGCTTTGGTAGCACAATATACATTACCTCCCGCATAAGCAGCATCACCCGCCACACTACCTATATTGATTACATGACCATGATTACGCTCCACCATACCAGGTACTATCAGGCGAGTCATGGTTAAGAGACCCTTGATATTGGTATCAATCATCTGGTCCCAATCTTCAAAATCGCCCTCATATTCAGGTTCCAGTCCACGTGCGAGTCCTGCATTATTGATAAGCACATCCACATTGCGCCACTCCTCAGGGATGTAATCCACCGCTTTCTTGGCAGCTTCACGGTTACGCACATCGAAAGCCAAGGCAAGCACCTCAACGCCCTCAGCCTCGAGTTCTTTCTTCAGGATTTCCAACTTTCCCGTGTTTCTACCTGTAAGAATCAGGTTATAGCCGCCACGGGCAAAACGACGTGCACAACCTTCGCCAATACCGCTTGTTGCGCCTGTAATAAGAGCAATTTTATTCATATTCTTTGATACTTTGAATTATACTTAGAACTTTTGATACTTTGAACTTTTATGATTAGCGAAGCAATTGAATTCTTCACTCTTCACTTAAAAAATAAGGACTCTGACCTCAGCATTCGCCATTTTCTCTATCTGGTTCATCGGACGTTTATAATAAACACTCTGGATAGCCTTGTTGATGATGCCATGCCCCACAGCAAGAACGGTCTGATCAGGATAAGTAACCTTGAGCCAGGTAAGGAAATTCCGGGCTCTTGATTTCATCTTTTCCAGCGTCTCTATGTTGTCCGGCCAATCCTTTGGGTCCTTCGGCAGGTCAGGGATGAATTTACCCGTAAAATCGCCCCAATCGCGCTCTCTGAGCAAGGGAGTGGTGACAACGGGATGCGAGCCGGCAATAATTTCACAGGTCTGTATACTGCGATAGAGATCGCTCGATACGAAAACATCGATAGGTGTACCGGCCATTTTCCTGGCCACTTCCTCAGCTTGCTCAATACCTTTCATATTGAGTTTTCCCGGTGTTTGTCCCTGCATAATTTGCGCCTTGTTATCCACCGTTTCACCATGGCGCACCAAATATAATTTTGTCATTGTCTTTACTTTTTCCGTCTATATCAAAAATGAGTTTTTACTTTTCCTAAGTCTATACTCCAGACATAGTTTTTACTTTCACTAAGTCTCTTTCCAAGACATCATGATTCTGATTTTGCTTACAAAATTACGGCTTTCTATCGAGACAAACAAATAATTTGCGTTAAATATAGCAATAATTCGCGTTAAATATAGCAATAATTTAAGTTTATATAAAAAACTTCTTGCTAGTTTCGGATTTCTTTCGTAACTTTGCCCCGAAATAACAAAATCAGTTTTAGTATGAAGGTAATACACAGTTCAATATTCCGCGCAGTATGCGCCATCATCGTAGGAGTCCTGCTCATCCAATATCGTGAGCAGACCGTCACCTGGATAACCATCGCCATCGGTGTTTTGTTTTTCCTTTCAGGTGTCATCTCCCTTGCCAGTTATTGGGCAGCCAAGCGCAATGCAGAGAAGATGCAGGGCCAGATTCTGTCTGATTCCAATGGTAAGCCTATCATGGGCATGATACCTAAATTCCCGCTTGTGAGTGTAGGCAGTCTTATCCTGGGATTGCTGCTTGCCCTGATGCCTCAGGTGTTTATCGCCTGGCTGATGTTCATCCTGGCATTCATCCTGATTCTGGGTGCTCTGACCCAGTTTGCCAACCTGGCTTCAGCAGCTAAGATGGGACGCGTAGGCATTCTCTTCTGGCTCTTCCCTTCAGCCCTTCTTCTGCTGGGTCTGCTCGCCATCATTAAGCCTTCAGCCATCGCCTCTGCTCCTCTTTTCATCATCGGTTGGGGTATGCTCATCTATGGAGTAGTAGAGCTTCTCAACGCCTTTAAAGTCTCCAACAACAAGAGAATCTGGCTGAAGAACCAGCAGCAGAAACAGAATTCAAAGGAGATTTATGTGGATGTAGAGGAAGTGAAGAACGAAGAGTAAAGCACGAAGAAGTCTACAGTATTTACTATCGAAGAAGTTCTGAGTAAAACAACGAAATCATTATATCATCATATATGAATAAAATTAAGTCTCTCTTTGCCTGGTTATGGCAAAAGTTTCGCGCATTCTGTACCTGGTACAAAGGATTGTATCAGGGCAGAGCGTGGTATACCAAGACCCTCGTTGCCTTGGCAAGTTGTATAGTCGCCTTCATCTTGTATCTGGGCGCAGTAGATATCAACTTCTTATGGCTCTTCGGCAAGTCACCTGGCTATTTCTCAGGCATCCTGGACCCACAGACCTCAGAGGCCTCTGAAATCTATTCGGCTGATGGAAAGCTCATCGGCAAGTATTTCAACGAAAATCGTACTCCGGTAGAATATGATGAGGTAACACCTGATTTCTTCAAGGCACTGGTAGATACCGAGGATGAACGATTCTACAAGCACATCGGTATCGATCCTATCGGTGTGTTTGCTGCTGCCAAGGATGCACTCCTCCATCATAACGGGCGCGGTGCTTCTACCATCACACAGCAGCTGGCGAAGAACATGTTCCGTGTACGTTCGCAATATTCTACCGGTTTGCTGGGCAAGATTCCTGTACTCCGCCTGCTCATCATCAAGAGCAAGGAGTGGATCATCGCGGTTAAACTCGAAACGGTGTTCAGCAAGAAGGAAATCATCACCATGTATGCCAATACTGTAGATTTCGGTAGCAATTCCTATGGTATCAAAACCGCTGCGAAGACCTACTTCAACACCACCCCTAAGAAGTTGACCACCGGTCAGGCTGCCGTGCTCGTGGGCATGCTCAAAGCTACCACCTACTACAACCCACGCACCAACCCGGAGAACAGTCTTGCACGCCGCAACACCGTATTATATAATATGGTGACACATGGCGATCTCTCAAAAGACAGATACAATGAACTGAAAGATGAGCCTATCAAGCTCGATTTCAAGGTAGAAGAAAACTACGACGGACAGGCTAAATACTTCCGTGAGGCAGTAGCCAACTACCTGAAAGACTGGTGTAAAGACGAAGGTTACGACCTCTATACCAGCGGTTTGAAGATTTATACCACCATCGATACCCGCATGCAGAAGTATGCAGAAGATGCAGCTCGCAAGCAGATGAAACAGGTACAGCAGAACTTCAACAACCATTGGAGCATCCGCCGTACCCAGGCAGGCAAAGGCAACTGGATGGGTCAGGATCCTTGGCAGGATGAGAACCACAACGTGATACCAAACTTCATCCAGGGCATCGCCGAGCGCCAGCCATTCTACAAGGCATTGGTAGCCCGCTTCCCTAACAATCCCGACTCAGTAAACTATTACTATAAGGAGTGGGTTCACCCGGTTAAGGTTTTCGATTATGACAAGGGCAGCATCACGATGAACATGACATCAGAAGACTCCATCAAGTATATGACCACCTTCATGCACTGCGCCTTTGTAGCCATGGAGCCACAGACCGGAGCAGTAAAGGCATGGGTGGGCGATATCGACTTCGACCACTGGAAGTATGACAAGGTAACAGCCGAGCGCCAGCCTGGTTCTACCTTCAAGCTCTTTGTTTATACCGAGGCGATGAATCAGGGTTTAACCCCTTGTGACAAGCGTCGCGACGAATATATCTCTATGGAGGTATACGATAAGAAGAAGCACGAAATGACCATCTGGCGTCCATCCAATGCCAACGGTTCGTTCTCGGGCGACAGCATCCCATTGAAGAGTGCCTTTGCCAAGAGTATCAACTCTGTGGCTGTAAGATTAGGACAGGAGATGGGCATCAAGCGCATCATCGAGACAGCCAAGAAGATGGGTATCAACAGTCCGCTGGATGACACCCCTTCTCTCGCCCTCGGTTCCAGCGATGTCAACCTCCTGGAGATGACATGCGCCTACAGCACCATTGCCAACAATGGCAAGCACCACGACCCGGTATTGGTTACCAAGATTGTAGACCACGATGGTAAGGTGGTTTACAAGGGCCCTACCGATTCCGAGCAGGTGATACCTTACAAGAGTGCCTTCCTCATGCAGCAGCTCTTACAGGGCGGTATGAAGGAGCCGGGAGGTACATCCCAGAGTCTCTGGGGCTATGTAGGCAACTACCGTGATACAGAGTTCGGTGGCAAGACAGGTACCACCAATAACCACTCCGATGCCTGGTTCATGTGTGTGAGCCCTAAGCTCGTAGTTGGTGCCTGGGTAGGAGGCGAATACCGCTGTCTCCACTTCCGCACCGGAGCCTTGGGTCAGGGTTCGAGAACCGCTCTTCCTGTGTGCGGTTACTTCCTTCAGAGTGTCTTTGGCGACCCAGCCTTCCAGCAGTATCACGGCAAGTTTGACAAGCCACATGACAGCGATATCACCCGCGATATGTACATCTGTGCAAGTTATGCACCAAAGCCAAAGGTAGATACCACCAAGGTAGACAGTACCGTCTTCCAGGAAGAGATCGTTCTCGATGACGAAGGCAACCCTATCATCCGCGAGGTTCCTGCCAAGAAGGCGGAAGACGAATCTGCCACCGGTACTGCCACTACAGAAGAAAAGAAAGAGAAGAAGAAGGCTAAGCCAACCGAGCAGCCTATCAACTTCGATGATCTTTAAATTTAGTTTATAGTTTATAGTTTATAGCGGCTACGCCGTTTAGCAAGAAGGCGATTTAATGTGGCTTATGCTATAAACTATAAATTATAAACTATAAATTAAATACAATGATTGATCTCGACAACCCGGAGTTGCAGAATGCACTCCAAATCATACAGTTTACCCGTCGTTCGCTTTTCCTTACCGGAAAGGCGGGGACGGGTAAATCTACTTTTTTACGTTATATAGCCGCTAATACCAAGAAGAAACATATCATTCTTGCCCCAACAGGCATTGCGGCCATCAACGCCGGAGGAAGCACGCTCCACAGCTTTTTCAAGCTTCCTTTCCACCCGCTGCTACCCAACGACAGCATGTATTCCGTCCGCAACATCCGCAACACCCTGAAATATAATTCAGAGAAGATAAAGATTATCCGCGAGGTAGAGCTCATCATCATCGATGAGATCAGTATGGTTCGTGCCGATATCATCGATTTCCTGGACAAGATATTGCGGGTATATTGCCGCAACATGCGAGAGCCTTTCGGGGGCAAGCAGCTGCTTCTGGTGGGCGATATCTTCCAGCTGGAGCCTGTGGTAAGAGAGGACGACCGCCGTCTGCTCAGCCCCTTCTACCGCAGCAGTTTCTTCTTCAATGCCAAGGTGTTCGAATACTTCAAGCTCGTGAGCATCGAACTCAAGAAGGTATACCGTCAGAGCGATCCCGTTTTCATCAGCATCCTCGACCATATCCGCACGTCTCAGGTGCCCATGCAGGATCTCCAGCGCCTCAACCAGCGCGTGGGAGCCCAGCTCGATGAGAGCGATTCCAAACTTGCCATCACCCTCTCTACACGCCGCGATACGGTAGATTACATCAACGACAGCCAACTCCAGCGTCTTCCGGGAGAGCCTTGCCTCTTCCGTGGCCACATACAGGGCGAGTTTCCGGAGAGCAGTCTCCCTACCCCTATCGAGCTTTACCTCAAGACGGGGGCTCAGGTTATCTTCATCAAGAATGATATCGAGCATCAGTGGGTGAATGGCACGCTGGGCACCATCATCGGTTTTGATGAGGATGAGGATGCCAAGATTTATGTGCGCACCGAGGAAGGCAAGGATGTGATGGTGGAGCCTGCGGCATGGAGCAACATGAGATACCATTTCAATGAGGTTGAGAAAAAGATTGAGGAGGAAGAGATTGGCAGATACGAGCAGTACCCCATCCGTCTGGCTTGGGCGATAACGGTTCATAAGAGCCAGGGCCTCACCTTCAACCAGGTGAAGATTGATTTCACGGGTGGTGTCTTTGCGGGCGGACAGACGTATGTTGCCTTGTCCCGCTGCACCAGTCTCGAGGGCATCAGTCTTCAGGAGCCGTTGCGTCAGAGTGATGTTTTCGTGCGCAATGATGTCAAGCAGTTTGCCCGTCATTATAACGACCAGAGCACCATCAACACAGCGCTTACCCAGAGTAAGGCCGACAAGCAGTATCATGATGCCGTCAAGGCCTTTGACAGGGGCGATATGCAGTCGGCTCTCGACAACTTCTTCCTTGCCATCCACAGCCGTTATGATATCGAGCAGCCGCTTGCCAAGCGTTTCATCCGCAGAAAGCTGAACAGGGTGAACGAGCTTCAGGCAGAGAACGAGCGGTTGCGCGAAGAAATAAGAAAGAAGGATGAAGAGAAGGAGAAGCAGCAGAAGTTCCTCAAGCGCCTTGCCACGGAGTATGTGATTATGGGGAAGGAGTGCGAAAAAGAGGGAATGAAAGAGGCTGCCATCATGAATTACCGCAAGGCCCTTACCCTTTATCCTGAGCACCCGGAGGCGAAAAAAAGGCTTTTAAAAGTAAAAAGGTAAAAAGCAATATAGATAAAACAAAAAAACAGGCAAAATCACTTGCCTGTTTTTTTGTTTTATCTATAAGCTGAAAAGCTTTATCAACTGGAAACTTTCAACTATAAGCTATCATCTAGTACCATTGTACAGCGTTCGAATAACCGCTGCGCTTGTCGTATTTCAGCGCATCTGTCAGGGTGGCTGCGTTACAACGGAAGGTGAAGTTGTAGCTCGTATATGGAGCGAGAACCACAGAACAGCTCATGTTAAAACAGTGAAGATCACGAGCCAGACTGGCGGTGGTCATACTGATCTTGTGGTTGTCAAAATCATAACCGGATGAGAAACTGATGTTCCAGCCATCACTGATTCTTACGTTACCACTCATGTTTAGAGTCTGGGTAAACTTATATGCATAGCGCATCGTCTTCTCATTGAACTTTTCTCTTCGCGTATCCTCGCGCATTGTTACACCATAACCGAAGGTCAGCGACCATGGCATCTTAAACGCCATATAACCATCAGAATCCGTTTCAGCCTTGCCGCCCTTCTTGGCTGCCGTCTTACCCTTCTCCATGCTGTCGTCTACGTTGCTCTCGATGTCGGTATCCAGACCTTCATCGTCATCATCATTGCGCTGGCTGTCCTTCTTGTCGTCCTCATCATCGCCCCCGCCAAAGAGTTTCTTCAGCTTCTCCGGGTTCAGTGTGAACGAGAAGTTTTGCGACATACCCTGGAATCGTCCGAACCTGCCCTTGCCCCACTCCGTATGGGTACCCACATAAACATTGTTCTGGTCGTCCAGCTCGTAGGCATAGGTGGCAAACACAGCGTTCATGTTGAAGGTATAGTTCTTCCACCACTTCAGTCTGAGGTTGATATTCATATCGCTCCAAGGGCGAACCTTGGCTGCGGTATTGTAACTCATGTTGATGTCGAACGCATCGATGATACTGAGTTTCTTGTATCCGGTAGAGTCCTTATCGCTCTTCACCTTCATCTCGATGTTGTTGCCCAGGGTAAACGAGATATTACCACTCTTACCCTTGCCCGGCGCACCGTAAAGGGCATTGGCATACTTCGAGTAACTCACCAGTGATACGTTTCCGTCGGCATCGGTCTTCTGGTAGGTGTCCCAGTAGCCGTAGCGTGAAGCTCCGAAGTCTGGGGCATAACTGAAGCTCACCGTAGGCGTAAACACGTGGCGCACAGCCTGTATTTTATCTCCGAAGAGCTTGCGGCTTGGTATGTAGAAACCATAGAGTTTGGTAGAGAGACCTACGCTCATGTTCCAGTTATATACGTTGTTGAAACCGTAGATGGTATCACATTTCTCCGTTTGGCTGGCTTCATCCCATGATCTCTCCACCTTGTTGGTATACATACGGTCAGTGAAATTGAACGATGGGTTCACATTGAGATATTTGAAGAGCGTGAATGTAGCGCTCACCGGTATCTGATGCTGCCATCCGTTGCGCCAGTCCTTGATGAGTGAACTGTGCATCAGCTTATCCTCTTTGGTATTGATGCTGTTAGAGATGTGTCCCGTATAGCTCATGGCTATCTTCTCGTACCATTTCTCATCGCCCACCATCTTCTTTCTTCTGAACGGATAGAAGCGGGAGATGCTGATGTTGAGGTCGGGCAGCGTCATGGCGATGGATGAATCGCGCATGTTCTGCGAGAGGTTGGCGGTGGAACTGAGCGTCATACCGATGCTTGAGAACGAGGTGCTCCAGTTAACAGATGAGGTTCGCGTACTCTGCGTCATCGTCTGCGGATTGTAGAGCGAATTGAGGTTGTTGCGTTCGTAGCTCGATGTGGCGAAGTTCACACTTGCCGAAAGCGAACTGTATGGGCTTGCCTTGCTGTCCTGGCGGTGGCTCCATTGCAGTTTGAAGCTCTCCTGCTCGGTAAAGTCTGGCATTCCCTTGTCGCCGTTCTTCGTATCCTGGTAACTGAAGAAGAAGGAACCCGAGTATTTGTATCTCTTTCGGTAGTTGCTGGCTGCCGAGAGTCCCCACGATCCCTTGGTATAAATCTCGCCCAGCAGCTTCAGGTCCCATTTATCGTTCATGGCGAAATAATATCCGCCATCTCTGAGATAGAATCCTCGTGCCGTTTCATCGCCGTAGGTTGGCATGATGAAACCGCTGCTGTAGCTCTTGGTGAACGGGAAGAAGCCGTAAGGGATGGCAAGCGGCATAGGCACATCGCACACCACGAGATAGGCTGGTCCGAATACCACATCCTTGCCCGGCCTTACCTTGGCTCGGGAGAGCGAGATGTAGAAGTCGGGATGCGGATCATCGCAGGTGGTATACCTTCCGTGCTGCAGATAGATGACTCCCGATGAGTCGCGTTTCGACTTCATACCGGTCAGGAATCCGTCTTGCTGTTCTGTATATACATTATTAATAAGGGCCTTCTTGCTCTTGAAGTTGAATTTGATGGTGTCGGTATCATAGGTGTCGCTACCCATCTTGAAGACAGGTTTGCCCTTGATGCCTCCCTCCACCGTACTGTCGGGTGTACCCATCGCCTTCACGTTGCTCTTGTCCATATCCATGGAGATGCGGTCGGAACTGAGGTCCATGTTGGTATACTTCACGTTGGAGTTTCCGTAGAGATATGCCACCTTGTTCTTGGCATCATATACGAGAGAGTCGTCCGCCTGATAGTTAACCGGTGCGTCTACTCCACCCTGTTTCTTTCTGGCGATACTGTCAAGGCGAATACTGTCATCCACCACTTTATTATGTTTCCATATAGCTTTCTGCAGCGAGTCCATCTGCGTGGTGTCGTCAGCCTGTTTCAGCTTGGGCTTTATTTCGTTACCCAGCGAGTCTACGAACACACTGTCCCCCACGCTGTCAACGGTTTCCGTTTTCTCCGTTTTCTTCTTTTTCTTTTTCGAATCGGGCGTACCTGGGTTAGCCACCATCATACACGAGATGGCAGCGAGCAGCAGCATAGCTATCGTCGATTGTTTTCTCATTCAATAAATTAGAATTCTATTCAAACATGCGTTCCCATTGCTGGAAGCGTTTTACTCCTTCCTCTCCGAACTTCATGAGACTTTTTTCTGCTTTCTCAATTGTTTTTTCCCGGTCGAGGTGAGTTTTGCTGAAGAATTTATCAGCGTAGCAAATCACCTTCTCCTCCATGGTTTCCGGCAGGAAATCCTGATGTGGCAGGGGCAGGTTCTGTGCTATGATCTGTGCCTCTGTGATGCCTGCACCGGTATGGCGCTCACATACGCGGGCATGTCGCTCATATCCTTCCTTGCGCAGGATTTCTGCTCCCAGTCGTCCATGGCAGATGTAGGGCTGCGAGCCGAAACACTGTATGCCTGGGGCATCGGTCATGAAGATGCCGAGGTCGTGGAGCATAGCTGCTTCTTCGATAAACTGGGCATCGAGTTGCAATTCGGGATGATACGAAACAATCTGTAGCGCTTTTCGCGCTACAGATTGGCTATGTGTAATGAGGATATGCCGAAGCTCATTATCCTCAGGATAATACTTATCAATAATAGCTTGATAATTCATTTCTATTATATTTACTCAGCATCGCGCTCGATGTAAGCGATAACATCGCCCTTGCGCACCTTGCTGCCCTGCTTGGCATTGATTTCTACGAGCTTGCCGCCCAATGCAGCTGGGATGGTTTCAAACTCGCCCCAAGGAGCCTGGATATAGCAGAAGGCATCACCTTCTTTATATTCCTTGCCGATGTATGGCTCTACAGCTGGCTGGCACTCGCCCTCGCCCTGGAATTCCCAGAAGAGCTGGCCGGCTACTGGTGCCACTATGGCATCTGCCTTGGCGTGCTTGAACTCTGCAAGCTGTGCAGGAGTAAGGGTTGTACCGAGCTTAGCATCCTTTGCCTTCTGAAGGTCGGCCAGGAAGTTTTTCTTTGCCTGTCCGCTCTTGTAGTTGCGATACTGCTCTGGGTGCATAGCGAGCTCAAAGAGTTCCTCGTCGTCCTGACCGTAATCCCAACCGTTCTCGTCCATCTCCTTCTTGAAGTCGTCGAGGGCGTTGGTGAGCAATGTGTGTGCATCAACATCTGTAAACTCGCGGCCCTGCTTCTTGGCGAGCTCTACGAGTTCTGGGTCGATAGTTCCAGGAATCTTACCGCTCTTACCGAGAATCATACCCCACATAGAGTCGTCCATCATTACGAAGCGCCCCTTGCCCTGCTCCATGGTGAGGAGGTTCATCAGTGAGATGTTCTTTACATACTGGCTGAATGGGGTTACCAATGGAGGATAACCTACGCGTGGCCATACATACTCTACCTCGTCGAAGAGCTTGATGAGCAGGTCGTCCATAGACAACTCTTCCTCACCCTTCTTCTTGCGGATATTGTTGATGGTCTGACGCATACCGCCGAGGTCTGCCATCATAGAACCCATCATACCGCCAGGGAGACCGCAACCGAGCAACAATGAAGACATGATCTTGTTACCTGGGTTGATGAAGTAGCCGAGCCACTCGTCGATGAACTCCTGAGTCATAGCACGAGCCTTCATATAAGCGCTCATGTTGATTTCAGGCACCTCGAAGCCCTCGTTCTTCAGCATGCTGATAACTGAGATTACGTCTGGGTGAACCTTACCCCATGACAATGGCTCGATGGCTGTATCGATGATGTCGGCACCATTGTTGCAGACCTCGAGGATAGAAGCCATAGAGAGACCAGGCCCTGAGTGGCCGTGATACTGGATGATGATCTCAGGATACTTGTCCTTAATCATCTTGGTGAGTTTGCCGAGGAATGCTGGCTGGCCGATACCTGCCATATCCTTCAAACAGATTTCCTCTGCACCGGCAGCGATGAGCTGGTCGGCGATGTTCATGTAATATTCCAAGGTATGAACAGGAGAGTTGGTGATACAGAGTGCACACTGTGGAGTCATGCCACCCTCCTTAGCCCACTTGATAGAAGGAATGATGTTGCGCACATCGTTCAGTCCGTCGAAGATACGTGTGATGTTGGTACCCTGCTTAGCCTTTACCTTATACATAAGGGCGCGCACGTCGTCAGGCACAGGATACATACGAAGAGCGTTCAATCCGCGGTCGAGCATGTGAGTCTTGATACCCACCTCGTTGAAAGGTTTGCAGAATGCGCGTACGGCATCGTTAGGGTTTTCACCTGCAAGGAGGTTAACCTGTTCGAAGGCACCGCCGTTAGTCTCTACACGGCTAAAGCATCCCATTTCGATGATAACTGGGGCTATTTTAGCCAACTGATCCTTGCGTGGCTGGAACTTACCAGAGCTCTGCCACATGTCTCGATAAACGAGACTGAACTGAATTTTCTTCTTCATTATTCTTGTTCTTTTTCTTTATATTCGATGTATGAATTAAATTCCAAGGTGCAAAATTAGACAAAAAAATTGAGAAATCGTCCTATTCGCCTTTTTTTTTATATTTATTATGTAATTTACTTCAATATTTCCTTCTTCATCTTGCTGTTCAGCTTCTCGGCTGCAGCATGGGCCTTAGCGTTGGCCTTCATCGCATTGAGCGAGCGGTGGAACCCCTGGATACGACCCTCACGATCAGAGAGGGCCAGACTGTCGCCCTTCATATATACAAAGGTGAAGGTATCGCGCTTCGTCTTTTCGTTGATCACCACGTCCTCCAACTCGCGGCGGCCCTGCACCAGAATCAGTTTGCCGTTATAGGCATGCCATTCCGTATACTGAGGCACAGCAGGATATTCTACCGGGCTATCGTCGTCCACATCTTTGTTTATCATCACCCTGCCCACGGCCACCGCCTCGCTCATGCGCTTCAGGGTGAAGCCATACTGTCGCGGCACCATATAAGTTTCTACGATGCTGTCGGGCATATTGGCAAGGATTCTCGCCTGCTGGCGCTTGCTCAGATGCGATACATCGCGCAGCTTCGGCATCACCGGATAGGTCCAGGTGGCCTTCAGCTGGTCCAGGTCTATCACCATGTCGGCACGGTTCTTCTCATCCTTCTCCTCGCATGGCATCACGCAAACCCAGTCGCCCACCTCTATATCTCCAAACACCTGATGGTTGCGAGTGGCATCCAGAATGTTGTATCTCACGGGGTCACCGCCTCCGTTGGGCAGCAGCACCAGCGCGGTATCCGAGCAGCCCAGGCAGGCAAGTCCGTAGATAGCCCTGTCGCCCTTAGCCGGTTTCGAGAGGCTGATGGCGAGTTTCGAATTGTCCATACGTGGTGGTTTCTTTCCCCTGTGACATGCTGCGAGGGTTGTGGCGGCTAGCGCCAGTGTGAGTATTGTCTTGACTTTCATCTTTCTATTCATTATTTCAGATGCAAAACTACAACTATTTTTTGGAAGCACCAAATATTGAATCGTAAAATAATTAAAAAAATAGGTGATATATTTTGTAGTGTCTCGATTTTGCATTACCTTTGCAACCGTTTTTTGGGATCAACATCCCCCTCGTCCTGCCACACACGCCGGATGATGAAAAGAAATAGGACCAACTCAAGAATTATATGCAACAAGAGAATATGACAGACAAGACAAATACACACGCTCTCCCGGCATGGACCGAGGTAGAGTATACCGCATTATGCAAAAACCCGTACCTGTTAACCCCATTCTTCATCCCTAAGGAGGCGAAGTGCTTCACGTGCCGCGAAGATGGCACGAGGGAAGAAGAAAGAATGGTTTTCCTCGTTTTCAAATCTACTGCAGCCCCTGCTGATGCCGAATGGGAAGATGATCCTGTTCCGGGCGAGATGTGGGTGCGAGCGCTGGGCGATGACGATGAGGAGATTGAGCCTGCCAAGGTGATTTACCTGGGTCAGGACATCGAGGATTTCATCCGTGTAGCCGCTGAGGACGACCAGACCATCACCTTCGATTTCTGGTGGCGCCACGGCGAGGTGAAGGTGGAGAAGGCTGAGAAGACGGATGACGGATTCGTATGCCGCAAGGATGATTTCGGCGATGACGGACTGGCTGTTACCCTGATTCCTGAGGACGGCGGCAATCCGGTTGTCCTCCGTCTTCAGATTCCTTACATCGGTTTCTCGCTCTACGATGCCGAGGGCAACAAGGTGCATGGCGAGCTGAGCATTCCGCAGGATAAGGTGGATGACTACACCTACGAATTTGTGGGCGATGACAACAACGACCGTTTCACCCTTCAGCTCGACAGCAACAGGCTGGTTTACATGTGTGTATTGCGCCATGAGGACCATCAGCTGGTGGTTCGCAACCAGCGCGACCGTCTTTCGGTAGTAGATCAGATTCCTACCGAGGGCAAGCTTTCTGAGTTGCTCATGAACACGAATTCTGCGCTCATCAAGAATAGGAATCACCGTTGGCGCATTCAGATTGAGGGCACCACGCTGTCTCACGAGGTTGAGTTGAATGTAGATGCGGCATCTCTGGTAGCATTTGCTGAGGAGCAGATGCAGAAGGGCATGGAGATTGACGAGCTGGGGCAGCATCTGATGGCATTGGAACAGAAGTATCATTTCCAGTGGTTCTGGCTGAGTGAGGACGACTGGAGTCATGACAATCCAGTGTTCGACATGTTCATGAAGCAACTTTGTGCCTTTTCGTATGTCAGTCAGAATCCTGTTCAGGCAGATGCGTTGATGGCAAGGAACTACAAGCGTAAGATTCGCCGTTACAGCAGTATGCTGAAGGCTCACAAGCGTGGTGAGTTGAATCTTTTTGAGGAGAGTGATGAGGTGCGAGCCGAGTATCTCCGCATCTTCCAGGGTTTCCATCAGCCTTTCGTAGAGGCTTTTGAGAAGGAGGAAGAGGAATAATCTTTTAAGTTTTATCCCTCACATCCCTCACTTTTTCTCTTTTCAAAATATTAATCACCTGATAATAAGAGAATTATCTATTTAGAAAAGCGTGATGGATGGACAAAATGTTTACAATATCCATCACGCTATCCATCACTAATAGCCTTCATCTATCACGTTTTTCAGCTTATCTTCTTGCAAAAAGCAAGAAGATCTTTGCAGAATATGGTTATGGGACCTGGCGAAAACGGACCACACGTTGTGCTGCGCTGGCTCACGGATATTACTGCATCGGGGTACGGATATTACTGCGTCGGGATACAGATATTACTGCGTCGGGATACAGATATTACTGCGTCGGGATACAGATATTACTGCGTCGGGGTACGGATATTACTGCGTCGGCTAGCGCAGACGTATCCGTAGGCTTATTGAGACGGCTGAATCAGCTAACTGAGACGGCTGAATTCGCTGACAGAACTACTTGAATTAGCTAACTGAACTACTTGAATAGCCCGACCGGGATAAAAACAAAGCGGGCGGACCTCTTTTCAAGAAGAAGGCCGCCCTGTTTCCTAATTAAACTTTGTTGCATTAAAGAAATGCAATGCTTGAGCAAAAATATTTTTATTTCTCTATCAGTCCCTCTACATACTTGCAGAGGATACCGATGCCCTTGAGGTTTTCGCCACCCTGAGGAATGATGATGTCAGCATAGCGCTTGGTCGGTTCGATAAACTGCTCGTGCATCGGCTTCAGGACCTTGAGGTATCGGTCTACCACCATCGATACGGTGCGACCCCTGTCGATGGTATCACGCTGAATGTTGCGTATCAGGCGCTCATCAGCATCGGTATCCACGAACACCTTCAGGTCCATCAGGTCTCTCAACTTCTTGTCCACCAGCGTCATGATGCCTTCGATAATCACAACCGGCTTGGGGTCAACGTGAATCGTTTCCGGTTCACGGTTGCATTTGATATAACTATAGGTGGGTTGCTCTATCGCCTTGCCAGCACGCAGATCAGCGAGCTGCTGGTGCAAAAGCTTCCAATCGAATGCCGACGGGTGGTCGAAGTTGATCCGATGACGTTCTTCCTCGGTCATCTGCGAGGTATCGTTATAATATGAATCGAGGGGCACCACAGCCACATAATGAGGCGGCAGCACTTCTACGAGTTTCTTCACCACAGTAGTCTTGCCGGAGCCTGTGCCTCCCGCAATGCCAATAACGGTCACTTTATCTTTCATATTCTTTCTATAAGATTTCATCAAACATCTTGCGGTAGAATTCAGCCTTCTTCTCCACTGCCATAGGATAGGCACGGGAACTGGATGGCATGCGGTACAGACGGAGTCTGCGGCCCTCGAACTGGAATTCGGCATAGCCTCCCATCTCAGGCTTTTCCTTGATGCCGAAGTGTTCTGAAAATACCTTCGTGGCAAGCTGGCCGGCTGTAAGCACCGCCCTGCAATGGGGCAGCTGGCGGAGCATGCCGTCGAGATCGGCGGGCTGCACGATCTGCAGGTCCTTGTCGGATGCCGTATTCTTGGTGCGTATCACCTGCTGTGCGGTATCATAGATGGCGACGCCCTTCTCCCTGAGAAATTCCTTAATAGCATAGAGGCGGTAGGTCTTCTTCTCTACATCCACGAAATGGAACTTATCCTGGAAGTAGATAATCCCGAATATCCTCCACATATCATTCTGGAAGTTGGGATAATACCAGGGCATGCACCACCGCTTCGCTGCAGGCGGAAACGTGCCGAGCATCAGCAGCCGCGCATTCTCGGGCAGCCACGGCTCAAAAGGATGATTCTCTACCATTTTCTACTTTTTTCCTTCACCAGGTACATCACTACCGGCAGGTGATCGCTGTAGCCGTTAAGCCATCTGCCGCCTGCCTTGGTACGCAAAGGAGCACCCTTGTACTGACCTTCCTGCTGGATGAGGTAATCGCGGCGGAAGATGTGGTTCTTCCAGAACTTCAGAGAACTGTAGTCCTTGTTCTTACTATCCCTGTTCAGGAGATTAGGCGTGATGACAATCTGGTCGAAGAGATTCCATGAACCGCTGTAGAACAGGGTTCCCTTGCCCTCCTTGGCCAGGATGTTATACCATGGGTTATACATTTCATCGGCACCCACCTCGCTGATTTCAGCCTTCGCCTTCAGCACCTTATGCATGCTGGCGTTGGTAGGATCATCGTTCATATCACCCATCACGAACACCTTCATCTCAGGGTTCAGACGGAGCAAACTGTCTTTTACCACCTTAGCCTGGCGCGCTCCACTCTCGCGATAGAACGAACCGGAGAAACGGCTTGGCCAGTGGCATACGATAACCGCCACATCCTCGCCCGCCAACTCACCACGTACGGTGAGGAAACCACGGGTCTTGTAGGCAGAATCCTTGGCAAGTTCCTGTACATAAGGCACCAATCGGGTATTCTTCACCGTGAAGAGTGCCGGATTATAGAGCAGCGCACAATCGATGCCTCGCTTATCGGGACCCTCGATATGGCAGAACTGCATGTTTCTTGCCTTGAGAGGCGGCTGCGCGGTGAGATCTTTCAGCACGTTGGCATTCTCAACCTCAGCCAGACCAATGAAGGCACAACCCACGTTAGGCAGCACATCGGTACCCATGTCGGCAAGTGCACGCGACATATTCTTGAGTTTATTGGTATATTTCATACCATTCCATCCCTTAGCAGGGAGATACTCGTAATCATTCTTACCGGCATCATGGCAGGTATCAAAGAGGTTCTCCTGGTTATAGAAACCCACAGCATACACCTGATACTGCTTGTTACCGGAAGTCTGCGACTTCTTTTTCTGTGCCGTAGCGCCCAACCCAATCATGAGGAGGGCAGCCAGCAAGAGCAAATGTTTTCTCATACTAATATTAAATATTAATGTATACCTAATTATATATGTTCACCTTAACGCGGTGAGGTAACAGGCAGCAAAGATACCTAAAAAACCGGAAATATCTCCATAAAAACGAATATTTTTTCAGTTTTCATACATTTTTAACATAAATAAATTCATTTTTTAAAAAATTTTTTGTTACTTTGCAGCATTAAACACATTGAATCGGAACAGAAGACACAAGACCAGGGACACGGTAAGTCCCCTTATCGCCCAAACAAGACCTAGCGGGACATATATCATCACTGCTCAAAGAGACTACTGTTGCCGGTTTATTAATACTTAATACATATAAACTATGCAGAAGAAAGTAAACTTAGCAATGTTAGCACTCTTCTCATGTTCATTGGCTATGGCTCAGAACGAAAAGACTGACCAGAACATAGCACAGGGACTTGACGAGAATGCTTTCACCTTCTCCGAGGCACAGTTGGGCGAGGACGATGACATGTCATCCAATGTCACCATCCTCAATTCTACCAGCAACGTATACGCGAGCCAGGCAGGTTACCTGTTCTCGCCAGCACGTTTCCGCTATCGTGCCTTCAACCAGAAGTACAACGATGTCTATATCAACGGTGCTTCCATGAACGATATGGAGACCGGACAGTTCCGTTTCTCCAACATCGGCGGTTTGAACCGATTCTCCAGAAACGTAGACTTTGCCCTGCCTTTCGAAGCCAACGGCTATTCGATGACCGGCATGGCAGGCTCCAACAACTATGATTTCCGTGCCGGAAGCATGCAGGAAGGACAGTATGCCAGCGTAGGTGTTGCCAACCGCAACTATACCCTGCGCGGACTCTACTCCTACTCCAGCGGCTTCAACGAGAAGGGATGGGCAATAACAGCCGGTCTCACCTACCGTTGGGCTAACCAGGGATACGTAGAGGGAACCTTCTACAACGCCCTCTCCTATTTCTTCGGTGTACAGAAGAAGTGGATGAACGGCCACTCGCTGAGCTTCTCCACATGGGGTAACCCGACAGAAAGAAGTACCCAGGGAGCATCTACCGACGAGGCTTACTGGCTGGCAAACGACTACCAGTATAACCCATACTGGGGATACCAGAACGGACACAAGAGAAACTCACGCGTAGTGAACGACTTTGCCCCTTCGGCTATCGCTACATGGGACTGGGAAATCAACGACCAGATGAAGCTCACCACATCGGTGTTCGGAAAATACTCTATGTACAAGAGCACCAAGCTCAACTACAACAACGCAGAGAATCCACAGCCAGACTACTGGAAGAACATGCCATCAGCCAACTACTATGTATGGGGCGACTACAAGAACGGCAACAACATGTATACCTGGGAAAACTGGAACAACGCCGTAAACTACTGGCAGGCAAGCAAACAGAACCGACAGATTAACTGGAACCGCCTGTACTATGCCAACCAGCAGGCAGCCAAGAACGGACAGGATCTGCTATACTATGTTCAGGCTAAGCACAACGACAACCTGACCCTGAGCCTGTCATCCGTTCTGAACACCAAGCTGACCAAGAAATCGAACCTGGCTACGGGTATCATGCTCGGAAAGAGTACCAATCAGCACTATCAGACACTGGAAGACATGCTGGGCGGTGCCATCTTCCACAACATCAACACATATGCCCTGGGAGATTATCCTAAGACCGACCCACGTGTGCAGTACGATCTGAACACAGCCGGTCCAAACAACACAGGCAAGCTGGTTTACGAGGGCGACAAGTTCGGTTACGACTATCGCATCGACGTGAACAAGGCAAACGCATGGAGCACCTATACAGCCGAATTCTACAACATGAAGGCGATGCTGAGCGGACGTATCGGATATACCGGAATGAACCGCCGAGGCTACATGCGCAACGGTATGGCACCGAACAACAGCCAGGGCAAGAGCGGCACAGCCAACTTCCTGGACGGTGGCGTAAAGGGAAGTCTGAACGTGGATATGGGCAGAGGTCATGCCTTCAGCATAGGAGCCGGATACGAGCTGCGTGCACCGATGGCAAACACAGCCTTCATCTCGCCTGAAATCAGCAACGATTTCGTGACTAACCTCAAGAACGAGCGCATCTTCAGCTCTGAATTCAGTTACCTGTATCGCAACGCATGGCTGAGTGCCAACGTGAGCGGATACTACAGCCGACTGGAGAACGTTACGGAATGGCAGAACTTCTACAACGATGATGAGAACTCATTCACCTACGTGAGCATGACCGGACTGAAGAAGGAATACTATGGTGTAGAGGTGGGCGCTAAGATTAAGCTCACATCATGGCTCGACCTGAAGACCCTGGGCGCTATGAGCGAGGCGAAGAACATCAACAATGTAAACGCCGTATACATGCTCTCAAAGAGTGCTGAGGTTTACCAGGACAAGGCTTACGTGATGAATATGCGCGAGAGTGGCACACCGCTCACAGTGGGAAGCATCGGTCTCGATGCCCATGTAAACGGATGGTTCGTCAACCTCAATGCCAACTATTACGACCGCATCTACCTCTCTTATTCTCCAAGCTACAGATATGAGAAGGTGCTGACCAACCGCCAGGCTGCCCACAAGGCATTCCCTGAAATCTTTGCTCCTACTACACTCGACGGTATGAGCTGGACTGAGGATGCTGTAGCCCAGGAGAAGGGTCACGGAGGATGGATGGTTGACCTGAGCATAGGCAAGAGCGTGAGACTGAAGAAGGGTTCTCTCAACTTCAACCTCATGATTACCAACCTGCTGAACAACCAGACCATCGTAACAGGCGGATATGAGCAGAACTCACGTTCAAGCTATACAGTGGATGCTAACGGCAACGTGAAGAATCCACGCCTCTACCAGTTCTCCAAGAATCCTAAGAAGTATTACACCTGGGGTACCAACGGCATGTTCCAGGTATCTTACAGATTCTAAAGAGCAGTTTCTCTTTAACATAAAGAACAGGGAGCAATCCCGTTTCTCTATAACAATAAAAAGAAAGAACAATGAAAAAGATAAAATTCATAGCATTGGCATTCCTGGCACTGACTCTGGGGTCGTGTATGGGCGACGGTTATGCTGACCCAGACCTGACCGAGAAGGTGCCTGCATCTCCATGGGGCAACAACAGCCTGAGGGAGAAGAATGTGATCAGCATAGCAGATTTGAAGACCCAGTTTGCTACGATTATCAACAGCGACAATGGCTACAAGCTGATTGAGAAGGACATGATGATCAAGGCGGTAGTGACGGGCAATGATGTCAGTGGCAATATCTACAACCAGGTGAGCGTACAGGATACATCCGGCGCAATCATCATTGCCATCAACGGAAGTGGTCTGTCAGGTTATCTTCCTGTTGGTCAGGAGATTCTCGTAAACCTGAAGGGTCTCTATATCGGAAGTTACAAGAAGTTGCCTCAGATTGGCGGTGTGAATACCAAGCTCTCAGATGGAAGTCTGGGTATAGGAAAGATAGAGCGTGCCATCTGGAACGAGCACTTCAAGATTCTGAACCCTGGCGAGGCGGATGCAAGCACGGTAGTGCCAGAGGAGTTTGACCTGACAAAGCTTACTGATGCAGCCTATATGGAGGCTAACGTGGGCAAGCTGATGACCCTGAAGAAGGTGAAGTTTGCTTCAGCCAACGGTACAAACGTATGGGCGCCAGATGATACCAATACGAGTCTGGAACTGATTGATGCCGAAACGGGCAAGAGAATCAACAAAAACAACCTGGTAGTGCGCAACTCGGGTTATTCTAAGTTTGCCAACGAGGTGGTTCCACAGGGCGTATTCGATATCACCGGTATCTTCACCCGATTCGGCAACACCTGGCAGATTGTACTTCGCAACACGGATGATCTGAAGGCATCAGAAACAGGCGGTACATTGGAGAAGCCTTATACCGTGGCTCAGGCACTGGAGAAGATCAATGCCGGTACAGCAGGCGATGCTAAGGTTTATGCTACCGGTATCATCGTAAAGGTGAAAGATGTAAATACTGGCATGTATGGTAACGCTACATTCGTTATCTCTGACGACGGTAAGGATACAGAAGGCAAGACTCTCGAGGTATTCCGTTGCTTAAACATCGATGGTGCAAAGTGGACAGAGGAAACCAAGGGTATCCTTGTACCAGGCAAGAAGGTGGTTGTATCAGGCACCCTGCTTGATTATAACGGCACCAAAGAGATCAAGGGTGGCAATCTCATCTCTATCAAGTAATTACTGATTATCAATATAGTAACAATATTTAAAAAGACAACAATATGAAAAAGTATATATTTTCAGTTTTGATGGCGGCTATGGCAGCCTTCACATTCATTAGCTGTGAGGACGTACCAGAGCCTTATACACTGCCTACTCAGCCTGGTGCTCCAACCACTCCTGAGGTGGCAACACAGGGTACAGAAGCCAGCCCTTATACTGTGACTGACGCTAAGACAGTTAAGACAGGCACCGGCAAATATATTAAGGGTTACATTGTAGGTTATGTACCAGACAAGGCACTCAATGAGGCTATCTTCGGTGATGCATCAAGTGCAGAGACAGCTCCAACAAACATTCTGCTCGCTGCCAAGGCTGACGAGAAAGAGGTTAACAACTGTATGCCTATCCAGTTGCCAGCCGGCGATCTCCGCACTGCTCTCAACCTGAAGGATAACCCAGGTAATCTGAAGAAAGAACTCATCATCTGCGGTAATATCGAAACCTATTTCGGAGCTACCGGTTTGAAATCTGCAACATACGCTAAGATTAACGGTAAGGAGATTGGTAAGAAGCCAGGAGATACTACCCCAGGCACAGATTTGAAGGGAGAAGCTAAGGGAGATGGTTCTGAGGCAAACCCATTCAACAGTGTAGCTGCCCAGAAATATACCGCAGCCCTGGAGGCTGGTAAGGCTACCGACAAGGAGTTCTACATCAAGGGTAAGGTACAGAGCATCAAGGAGCAGTTCTCTACACCCTACGGCAACGGATCATTCTATATTGCCGATGATGCCAACAGCACCCAGTTCTACATCTACCGCATCTACTACTTCGGTGGCGAGAAGTGGAAGGAAGGCGACATGACACTGAAGGAAGGCGACGAGATTGTGGTTTGCGCTAAGCTCATCAACTACATGGGCAACACCCCAGAGACCAACCAGGGCGGTAAACTCATTTCTGTAAACGGTAAGACCAGCGCTGGCGGTGGTGAGGTTAAACCAGACCCAACACCAGATACACCAGCTACTGGCGATGCCATGAACATCAGCTCTATCGTAAGTGGCAAGACCAGCTCAGAAGATTTGCCTGAGAACGCTTATGGTTCACAAGTAGCAGCCACAGAAAGCACTTGGTATTCTTGGAAATTCGACAACATCGCTTATAGCGGTGCTCGCATCTGCAAAGCCAACGGCGATTTCACTGGCACTCTCCAGTTACAAGGCAACGCATCCGATGCAGCCAAGCAGGGATTCCTCTTCAACAGCACAGCGTTCAGCAAGGATATCAAGAGCATCACCATCGTGGTAAAGGGACTGAGCAAGTATGACACGCCTACAGTATTCGGTGTATACCATGGTTCTTCTGCCCATCCTACGACAGATGCTATCAAGGGTTCTTACACCAAAGAGACAGGCAGCACCCTCAATTCGTTCACTTTTACCTACGACTTCAGCAGCGTAAGCAGCAAGTACTTTACCATCTGGAACAATGCTGTTGGTGCTCTCTACATCGAGAAGATCATCATTACATTGAAGTAATTCCCCTAGTAGATATTATATATTAGAGAAAAATACCAATCCCCATCGTCCTCTACCCAAACAGAGGCGATGGGGATTTCTTTTCATCCATTAAAAACATAGGTGTCAGGAGGGAATGCGAACCTACGTATTATGCTCATTTCTCAAATATTTCTTAAAAAGAAGAGGAAATATTTGGTGGTTTCAGGAAAAAAGCGTAACTTTGCAGCCTGAAATTGATAACAGGCTATAATGGGCATGCCCCGATAAGGGACACGAAATGATGCAACAAGCATCCCCATGACGTCTAATTTTAATAACCCAATAAAAATAAAAAAGAAAAATGAAAAAAGGTATTCATCCAGAGAATTATCGTCCTGTAGTATTCAAGGATATGTCTAACGGCGATATGTTCCTCTCTCAGTCTACATGCAAGACTAACGACACTGTTGAGTTCGAAGGCGAGACTTATCCAGTTGTTAAGATTGAAATCTCTAGCACATCTCACCCATTCTACACAGGTAAGAGCAAGCTCGTTGATACAGCGGGTCGCGTAGACCGCTTCATGAACCGTTACGGCAAATTGAAGAAGTAATAATATACCTTTTTTATAAGGATATATTTATTATCGCAAAGATACTGAGTGCATTCCAGCGTAGTTGCATATACGTAGGAATGCACTTTTTTTCTCTATTCTATCCTTATGCAATCGATTTCTACATACATTATTATATAGAAAGTACTTAATCTTTAACTTCAAAACATTATCGAGAATTATGAAGCATACTAAGTTTTTAATCTTCGCACTCCTTGCTGCGATGACGTTCTCTGCCTGCGGCACTGACGATACCCTGCAGTTCTATTATCCTGAAAACGGTGGTACTACTGGTGGCGAATCAACCGACAAGAACAATACAAACAAGAATGTGGCTACTGCCAACATGCAAGAAGTGGTAAGAAACGCTATCAGTGGTTTGGAATTTCCTAAACTCAAAAACAATGGTACCAGCTATGCAATCGTTCACATAGATAAAACCACAGGTATGTTGAACTATTCTACAGAATGGGACGACAACATGAAGAGCCAGAGATGGAGCTGCTATACTTTCCATACAGGAAACAATAAAACCAACGTTGATAGACCTAAAGATGATTATCCATCTGATACAGATTTAAAGTCTCTATATGGAGTGGTAGACTTCACTTATGATCCATATACTGGCAATGGAAGATATGATCATGGACACATCTGCCCATCAGGCGACAGAAGACTAAACAGTACCCAGGAAAGACAGACAGACTTTCTGACCAACATGCAACCACAATATGCCAAATTCAACCAGAACGGAACATGGATACAAATGGAGAACGCCTTGAGGAAAAAAGCCAATGCTATAATAAATGACAAGGATACTCTATTTGTTGTAAAAGGCGGTACTATAGACAGTCCTGAAAACATTATTGAATATATCAACGGAAGACAAACGGTCTATACTGCAACAACAGGTTACATCCCAGTACCAAAGTATTTCTTTGTAGCAATATTGGAAAAAGCGTTTGATACGGAAAGTAACAAGCACAAATACAGTGCTTTCGGCTACTGGTTCCCTCACGAGGACAAGGCATTTAAAAAGGGCGATAAGCTCGGCAACTATATCGTAAACATCAAGACGCTGGAAGACAAAACCGGCATCGACTTCTTCTGTAATCTCCCTGATGGAATCGAGAAGGAAGTGGAAAACGTAGATGCAGAAATCATCAAGAATCTGGGGTTTTAAATAAAAGGCTATATACAAACAAAGAAGAGGGTGTGTCATAAGTCTGGATAATAGTTGGCGCATAACAGTTGACCAACGCATGCACATCAGCTGTTGTGCATGCGCATATCAGCTGTTATGCAAGCGCACAACAGCTGTTGTGCGGCCGAAGATACTGACTGTCTCAATAACATATCCTATCTCTTCCAACAACATATCCTATCTCATCCAACAACAAGAAGAGGGTGAATCATAAACTTATGACACACCCTCTTTCTTTTGTTTATATCATCATCTTCTTGGCAACTTCTTGATTGCATGTGGCATGAATGCCCTGCCGGTAGCCTTACCGAAGCTAGGAGCTACGGAATCGGTAGCAGCAGAACGGGTCTTCTTACGGGCTCCACTCGGATCGTAGCGCACTAAATCGATTTGCATCACATCACCCTTAGCCTTACCTGTTCCTATCATATAACCATAGAACACATCACGGCCCTTTTCATCACCCAGATAGAAACCATACTGCTTAGCACCTGCATCCATCACATAGGTAGCATCAGAATCATTATAACGGATATAAATATCACCATTCTTATCGATGTACCAGGCAAACTTCAGGGTCTGGGTTTCATTGCTTCCATCATCGGCATAATCCACTTCTACACCATTACCACTGAGCGAGTTAACCTTATCACCCGCCTGATAGAACGTCATCTCGGCATTGAACCTGTAATTATTGCGAGACTGGCCGTCCTCTGCAAGTTCAGAGAGCATCACAGAGCCTCTCCAGTCGCCTGTAAGAGTCTGAGCCTCCGACAGCAGGTAATCATCCTGAGAGCCGTTAGAACCGTTGTTCCAGTCGCCCTGATTCCATCCCCAACCACCATGATTATAGTCATCATACCAGTAATAATCATCATGCCAATAATCATCATCATCACATGAGGTAAATGAGAAAGATGTTGCAGCTATCGCCATCCACATCCATATCCGATTAAACTTTTTCATATCTTGTTTCCTTTCTTCAAACTAAATTCCTTATTGCCTTACTTCACTACAAAACGGCGAACAGGCTTCTGATTATCATCTGCCACCTTAACATACTCTACAGAATCCTTAGCTCCGCGAGAAACAATCTGGGTGTTCTCCAAGCCCGAATGCTGCTTGCTGTAGCCCCAACCGTCATCGTAGTCCCAATCGTAGCCCCAGTCATAATCGCGCCAGTTATAGCTGTCATAATCGCGATAAAGCTCGAAATAAGCACGGTTGCCGTTATCAGCATCTACATATCCAGAGAACTTGCGGTCGCCCAGAGCATAGTCGTAAATCACAACATCTCTACCCTCATCAAGAAGAGTGATATAGATGTTTCTGTTGCGTACTGTCCAGGTAATATGGTTTGCTATATAATTGTTGCCATGCCAGTAATTTCCCTTATAGTAATCGATCCAATAGCCTGTACCGGAATAGAAACCATCATTCTGGTCGAATCGGATTACCGAGTAGAGGGCATTGTGATTACCATATTCTACCAACATATTACCCTCCCATGTACCATCGAGGGTGTATGCAATATCAGAATCATCATCACATGAGGTGAATGAGATGCTCATCAAAGCTATGAAAGCCATTGTGAGAAGAGTAGTAAACTTTTTCATATCAATTTATCAGTTAAGTTATTTATATTCTTATATCTTCTATACTTTTGAGTTCTCGAAGAACAGCATTCTTTCTTGAACCCGATGCAAAGGTAGTGGATTTTTCGTCTGCATCAAAGGGGAAAAGGATACAAACTGAGGGGGAAATCCCTATTCTTTCAAAAACAACCGCCTTTTTGATAATATTGTATCAAAGTTTTAACACTTTCTTAACACATCGTATCGATAATTTTCGTATCTTTGCATCATAAATAAGTAATTATTCAAAGAACATGCTTTTAGCACAAAGTAAATTCTAAGAATGCGCTCAAAAAAATGAGTTTCAACAGTTTATTAATTATACGTTAAACCTTTAAAATTATTAAGTTATGAACAAATTTTTACGCTATTCATTATCATTGGTTCTGGCGTTCGTAGCTAGCGTTACGTTTGCACAGGAAGTAACTTTTGACTTTGCAGGAAACAATTGGAAACTGCCAGACTCTAAAGCACAAGGCATTACCAATGCAACAGATTTCACCAATGGCACGTATACCATTACGGTCAGTGCACCGGAAAAAGCATACTATCTTGCATCAAACAATGCCATCATCTATGGAAAAAAGGACGCATATATCAACCTTCCTAAGTTTGACTTTGATGTAGAAAGAATTGATATTATCAGCCCTGCTGGAGGATCTGGTAAAACTACCAGAAACATTTTTGTTGGTAATAAAGCTGTCAGTACACAAACAACAGGTGCTAAAGGTACACACCAGTACGAAATTGCTGCAGACAACCAGGCTGCCAATACGGTATATACCATCAAAGTTACAAATGCCAACAATGACCAAATCCAAAAAATTCTGATCTGGAAAAAGGGTTCTGCCAAACCTATAGAAACAAAGAAGGTAGATAACATTGCTGCATTTAAAGCTATTGGTGTCGGCAATAAAGCTATTTTGACTTTAAAGAATGCACAGGTACAATATGTAGGCACTGGCGACATCTATATAGTTGATGAGACTGGTGGTATAGACATCTACCAGAGTTCTCTGTCTTATAAAGCAGGTCAAATTCTCAATGGAACAATTGAGGCTTCTTATGATGAATTTAAAAAACTTCCAGAGTTAGTTAACATTGCTGCTTCAGACATCAAAGTTACAGATGGTATTGTCAAGCCTTTCGAAATGACGGTAGAAGAGGCTGCAAAACAGGAAAATGCATGCAAACTTGTTACTATCAAAGATGTTACTCTCGTAAAGGCAGTAGAAGGCGAATACACAAACTATTACACAGATGCCGAAAAGACAATGCAGATTTTCGACAAGTTCAAACTTGGTTACAAACCTAATACGGAGACTGCAATGGACTATACTGGTATCATCATTCCATTCAATACCAAGATAGAACTCGCTCCTACTATAGCTCCTACAGCATCAACTACCGGCATCACTAACATAACAACAGATGAAGCTGCAAAGAATGCTCCTGTTTACAACCTCGCAGGCCAGAAGGTAACCAAGGCTTACAAGGGTGTAGTCATCAAGAACGGAAAGAAGATGATTCAGAAGTAATCAAATTCAAAACAACATATCCCTACTACTCCCCCGATATTCATTTATCGGGGGAGTTTTTTGTTAGACATAACATAAGAAGGAACCACAAGCAAATCAATCAAATTTTACCCCTATAATATGAAAAGTGGAATAATTTAATGCAATAACATAAAAAAATACACCTAAAACTACGATATCTCATTTATTTTCACTACCTTTGTTGCGATTTATAAACGTATACGAATAAAAAATGATGAAAAGAAAATTATATATCACCCTATTAGGACTGCTCTCTACCATCATAATGGCAGCTGTACCCTACTGCGATGTGAGAAAATTCTCTATCACAGACGGACTCGCTGCCAATACCATCTCAGACCTCAAACAAGGTAAAGACAACCTCATGTGGTTCAGTACATGGAACGGACTGTCGTTCTATGACGGCTACAAGTTTCATACTTTCAGAGACAACCCGGATGATATTGACGTTCTGTCAACCAACCGTATACTGAAAATAGAACCATCCTATAACAACAACGTGTGGTGTATTACATACGACCACAAGCTCTACGTATACGATACCCACTTCTGCCAGTTCTTTGCCGTAGGACAGAAATTCAACGAACTGTTCAACATCGACCTGCGCGTGAGCCAGGTATACCCATTGAAAAACGGAGCTACATGGTTTACTTCAAAAGATGGAAAATACATCATCCGATCAATAGGAAAAACCTTTGATGAGCGGAACATAGAACTCATCAAAGTAGGAGAAAAGGGACTCAGAAGCGGAAATGTATGGTACATCCATCAAGATATACACGGAAGAGAATGGGTGCTTACCGACAAAGGCGCATACATATATCATTCGAAAATTCCAAGCAAACTGCCTTTCAAATGGCTCAGAGGGGTGGGAGAAGATGAGTTCCTGGCAACTGAAGACGGTAAACTGGCAAAATTTGACCTGCAGAACCGACTCACCATGATACCAATGCCAGAAGGCGTAACCCGTATCAACGGACTGAAAAATACAGGTTACCAGCTTCTGATGGCAACCAACCTGGGTGTAGTAATCTACAACCCGCGCACCTTCAAGTTTGATATCATCAACGTACAGAGCCCGAGTCAGCCTCTGGCAGAGGTAAAGAAGATTTATATCGATGATTTCGGTATGGTATGGGCATTTACAGACGGTATAGGAGTAACCCTTGTCAATCCGAAGACCGGACAGACACAGTGGCTCTTTGCCGACCAGGACGACCCGATGGACCGCACAACCTGCGAAAGCAATTTCATCACACAAGATGAACACAAGACCCTCTGGGTAGTGCCAAGAGGAGGAACCTTCAGTTATTTTGACCGCAAGGCAGGAAAACTGGTGCCTTATCTGCTGAGAAGCAATTCATCGGGCAACTACCGCATACCGAAGATTACGAAATATGTACTCTCAGACCAGGGAATCCTCTGGCTGACAGGCTCTCACGACCTGACACAGGTAGTCTTCAAATATCACCCTTACATTATCAACAAGCTGGATATGGGCGAAGACGAAGTGTTCTCGGTGAATGCATCGCCAGACGGACATATCTGGGTTGGTTATTACAATGGTATAATCCAGGTGCTCAACGCATCCTACCAAAGCATCGGATACCTGTCGCCAAGCGGACAGATTGTGCCACAGCAAGTAAACTTCGCCGAGAAGAGCATCATGTCTATCCACTTCGATATCAAGGGAAGAGCATGGATAGGAACCAACGGAAATGGTGTCTATCTGATAGATAAAATGCAGGTAAGACACTTTGTTTATGATGCCAACAACCCGTCATCGCTGCCGTTCGACAAGATACAAGACATTGTAGCCGACCGCACCGGACGCATCTGGATAGGTACCTACGGAGGTGGGCTGGCACTTGTTAACGAGGCGGCAGACGGCAGTATCAGCTTCATCAGTAAACGAAACGGACTGCCTTGGGAGAAACTGCACTACGACCGCATACGCCGCATCTGCTGCACCACTACGGGAACCATTCTCGTAGGAACTACAGATGGTCTCATCACCTTCAGTGATGCCTTTACAAACGCAAGAAAGATCAATTACCACAAGACCTACTACATACCGAACGATACCACTAGTCTGGCTGCAAACGATATGAACAATATCATGGAGCACACCAACGGCAAGATGTATATCTCGCAACAGGGCGGTTTGATGGAAGAGATTGTGAGCAAATCGCTCCTGCAAGACAACCTGAAGATGAAATACTTCCATGCCATCGATGTTAACGAAGGCATCGTACAGGGCATGGTAGAAGACAACCAGGGAAGAATCTGGGTAATCAGAGAATCGAGTATCGACTGCGTAAACCCGAAAACGGGCCAGTGCAATGTGTTCGGACCTAACGACTTCGACTTCAACATGTCGTTCTCGCAAAGCCGTCCTTACCACGATCCGGCAAGCAACAACATCTCGGTAGGTACCCCGATGGGACTGATTACCTTCAATCCGGCTACGCTGAAGAAGAGCAACTACCAGCCTAAAGTCATCTTCTGTTCCCTCCATTATAGCGGAGAGAAGGAGTCGGAACCTATCCTGCACAAGGATAAAGTGGTGATTCCTGCCAACAAGCGAAATCTGACCATCAACTTCGCATCGCTCGACTATCAGCGTAAGTATCAGACCAGATATCTCTATCGCATAGATGGTTTTACAGCTCCAGGCGTGTGGATATCAAACGGAAGCAGCAATACCATCGGCTTCAACCGTATCAGTCATGGCGATTACGTACTCAAGGTGAGAGCCACCAACTCTCACGGTGTATGGAGCAAGTATGTGGCAGAACTGCCTATCGAAGTGCGCCCTACCTTCTGGGAGAGCATCTGGGGCAAATTTCTGATGCTGCTTCTGCTCTTCGGTATCGTAGGCGCAATCTTCTATACCTACAACCAGCGCCAGCGCGAGAACGTAACCCACGAGATGAGCGTGATGAAGAACGAGTTCTACAACGATGCTGCCAACCGTCTGAGAACCCCTCTAACGCTCATCGGAGCCCCGGTAAAAACCGTTTTGGATACCGAACCGGGTATCACCCGAAAGGGCAAGGAACTGCTGAAAATGGTGGCAGACAATGCCAACGAGATGCTGGTAATGCTGGACAAGGTTCAGAGATATGGCAACAAGGCAGACTTCCATACGAACAGCGGTCTGAGCGAGGAAGATTACGACCTGGCAGAAAGGGAGAAAGAGAACGGACAGATTGACGACCGCAATGCATCCGACTATCTGGAAGAAGTAAACAAACAGAAAGAAGAAAAGGATGAAGAGGCTGAACGACTGGAAGAAATGGGCAAGGAACAGAAAGAAGCACAAGAAGAAGCGGAACACAAAGACCAGACGGTACTAGTAGTTGAAGACAATGCCGACCTGCGCAAGTTCCTCTACAGTATCCTCTCGCCTACCTATAACGTGCTGCTCGCAGAGAACGGAAAGGCTGGCTTGGTAATGGCGCGCAAGGAGACGCCCGACTTTATCCTTACAGACGTTACCATGCCTGTGATGGATGGTTTGTCGATGATTCACGAGATTAAGCAGGATACCACCCTCAACAACATCCCAGTGATGATTCTCTCGGCCAAGGCAAGCGTAGAAGACCAGCAGCGAGGCTTTGATGAAGGTGTTGATGCCTATATCACCAAGCCATTCTCTACCCCTTATCTGCTCGGCCGAATAGAGGCTATCCTCACCCAGCGCCGCAACATTCAGATGGATGTCATCAGAAAACTGAAGGAAACTGGCGATAAAGATGCCATAGCAGCCCTGAGAATACTGCCTGCAGCAGCTCCTCTGCCTGCTCTTAACCAGGCTGAAACTAGTGCCGAGAACGAAGCGGTTAACCCAAACAGCGAGCTGGCATTTATGGCGGCACAGATTCAAGACAGAACCATGATGCGTATCTTCAGGTTTGTTGTTGAAAATGCAGGCAACCCGGAACTCAAGATTGATGACATCTCGAACGAAATCGGTATGAGCCGAAGCGTACTATATAATAAGGTGAAAGCAACGACCGGAATGACACCGGTAGACTTCGTTCGCCATATACGTATCAAGAAGGCATGCGAGATATTGCGCAATACAGACGATACACTGACCAGTATCGCCTTCGCAGTAGGTTTTACTGACCCTAAGTATTTCTCAAAGGTATTCAAGAAAGAAACGGGTATCGTGCCTACTGAATACCGAAACAGAACGCAGGGATAGCCCGCATCATTACAGATGAAAGCAGTCATCATTACTGATGGCTGCTTTTATCTGTATTGACAAAAAAGTAATACATATTATAGGACATATCTTCAGTTGTTGCCGGACACAGCCTTCTTCGTTATCGTACACAGCAAAACGTTCAAACAAGGAAAAAAGCAGAATAGTCATAAAATTGAGCCGTTTTGCTTTGTTTTTTGACCGAATATTGCAAAAAAGTATAAAAATGGGGGGGTATTTGATTAATTTTCCCTTTTTACTGAAAAAAAACTGAGAAAAAGTTTGGTGTTACAAGAAAATGTAGTATCTTTGCAACAAGTTCTTAGAAAAGTTAAATGATAGATTAATCGTAAACCTCTTTTTCTTTGTTTTTTGAGGAAAAAGAGGTAAAGAAAAAAGAATGCAGGGTTTGTGAAAATCCTGCATTTTTTTATACAGTTTCATACTGATATTGTGCAGTTATATCGTCTACATATTTTATTCTTCTATATTCTATAGTCTAACCGATATCTATATACTCAGCTATATGGTATCTGTTTACCCAGATATACAATATCTATCTACATTATATATATTACGCTTATTCCTTCATCTATGATTTTGTTCGATTTTTAGAATTTTTAAAAAAACTCTTGAAGTATTCTAAGAGAAAAGTAGTATCTTTGCACTCTAGATTATATAAGTTGAGATCGGAAATATAGATAACACATACATAAAGATAAAAAAAATGAGAACTGTTTACGAATTTTCTGTTAAAGACAGAAAGGGAAAGGATGTTTCCCTCAAGGAGTATGCCAACGAAGTGCTGCTCATCGTTAACACCGCTACAAAGTGTGGTTTCACCCCTCAGTATGAGGAACTGGAGAAACTTTATGAGACCTATCATTCTCAAGGTTTCGAAATACTTGATTTTCCTTGCAACCAGTTTGGTCAGCAAGCCCCTGGTACAGATGAAAGCATTCATCAGTTCTGCAAGCTTACATACGGCACAGAGTTCCAGCGCTACAAGAAGATCAAGGTAAACGGAGACGATGCTGCCCCTCTCTTCAAATTTCTGAAAGAATGTAAGGGCTTTGCTGGTTGGGACGAGAGCCACCCTCTCTACCCTGTTCTCGACAAGATGTTGAGCGAGGCTGATCCTAACTACAAGGAGAGTGCCGATATCAAGTGGAACTTCACCAAGTTCCTCGTTAACAAGAAGGGTCAGGTTGTAGCCCGCTTCGAGCCTACCACAAGCTTCGATGTCATCGCTAAGGCTATCGAAGAGTGGTTGAACTTCTAATGAAAGATAGAAGTCTCGCACTGAGAATAGAATTTCTAAATAAAAGAAAATAGAATCTCTAAATAAAAAGCCAGGTTGCTTTTCGCAGCCTGGCTTCTTTTATAATGTGATATTGTTATTTCAATATATCTCAAAGAATAATTGTCAACTGTTTGCTATATACTGTTAACTATAATTTAGTCAACCTTTGGCACATCCTTGAGGAACTGCTGGATTTCTTCATCACTCACAGAATAATCGTGCAAATCGCCATTGATAAAGCTATCGTAAGACGGCATATCGATAAGACCATGACCTGAGAGACAGAACAGGATAACCTTCTCCTTGCCCTCTTCCTTAGCCTTCAGAGCCTCACGTATAGTGGCTGCAATCGCATGACAGCTCTCTGGAGCAGGAATGATACCCTCGGTCTGAGCGAAGAGCATACCTGACTTGAATGACTCCAGCTGAGGGATATCTACACCATGCAGATAACCATCCTTCAGAAGTTGGGAGATTATCATACCAGCACCATGATAACGGAGACCACCTGCATGAATGTTGGCAGGCTTGAAATCATGACCCAGAGTAAACATTGGCAGCAATGGAGTGTAACCTGCCTCATCACCGAAATCATACTCGAACTTACCGCGAGTCAGCTTAGGACAGCTCTCCGGCTCTGCTGCTATAAACTCAGTATGGCGCTCGCCTGTGAAGTTGTGACGGAGGAATGGGAAGGCAATACCACCAAAGTTACTACCACCACCGAAACAAGCAATCACCTGATCAGGATACTCACCTGCCATCGCCATCTGCTTCTCTGCCTCTAGACCGATAATGGTCTGGTGAAGTGCCACATGATTGAGCACAGAACCCAGCGTATACTTACAGCCTGGTGTGGTTGTAGCCAGCTCAACAGCCTCACTGATGGCAGTACCGAGCGAACCAGGATGATGAGGCTCACGAGTGATAATGTTCTTACCTGCGCGTGTACTCATGGAAGGAGAACCCTCTACAGTGGCTCCAAACGTACGCATGATGCTGGAACGGTATGGTTTCTGCTGCATGGTAATCTTTACCTGATAAACTGCTGCCTCCAGGCCGTAGAGTTTTGCTGCATAAGAGAGGGCTGCACCCCACTGACCTGCACCTGTCTCTGTAGTGACATTGGTATCACCCTCCTGCTTACAGTAGTAGCACTGAGGAATGGCTGAATTGATTTTATGAGAGCCTAACGGATTGATACTCTCATTCTTGAAATAGATATGCGCCGGAGTACCGAGTGCCTCCTCAAGGGCGTAAGCACGTACAAGAGGGGTTGAACGGTAGAAGGTGTACTTCTCCAGCACATCTTCCGGAATATCAATCCAAGCGTGCTCTGTATCAAGTTCCTGCTTTGAGCACTCTTTATTAAATACATGTGACAAATCATCAGCATTCATTGGCTGGTGTGTCTGAGGGTTCAACGGTGGCAATGGCTTGTTAGGCATATCTGCCTGAATGTTGTACCACTGAGTAGGAAGTTCCTGCTCGCTTAAGATGTACTTTTTCTGTCTCATATTTATATATATGTTTAAAATTGTTGTATGCCTGAACAAAGGTACAAATAAAAAAATGAAATAAAGAACTTTTTTATGTGTTTTTCCACTATTTTTTTATTTTTATGCAATAAAATAGTTCATTCTACAGGTATTATTTGTTGAATAAGTGTATTTTCAGTGTCATTTTTATAAACTTAATCAAATATTACCCCATAAAATACCAAATATTACACCCTATATTATAATGGAAAATAGTATCTTTGCAACAGAAAATTCAAAATGCGTTGTGAAACGCTTATCATCATCTTTTACTTATACAAAAAAAATAAAACATTGGAGTTCAATAGGGATATTGAGATTCCAATGTTTTTTTATACACTAAACTGAAACATATTATCATGTAAAGTTGACATATCATCATGTAACGTTGTCTGATTTATAACCTTTCAGTATAAATCAATAGTCTATTTTATTGTCTACTTCCACAATTGATAGAGGATTTTACCCATAGACTGTAGACACAGATTATTTCTTTTCATTACCTAAATCTATCTGCGATATCTGATTCAACAGATTTACAGCCTGCCCTACAGTCTTCACATCATTGATGCGAAGCATTCGCTTGTTGAATTTTTCCTTCAGAACACAATCTTGAATATGACTGGTAACGTAAGCGAGTATGCGGTTAAACATCTGACTTCTGTAGAACGGACTGTTTACATTGCTCACAAACTGCATCTGCATATAGCTCTGCTTGAGAATAATCTTCTCGCAACCTAGCTTCTTGCCTACCCTACGCAGACCTACCACATGCATCAGTTCGTCTGCTTCATGAGGCACAGGACCAAAACGGTCTATCATACGCTTGCGGTAAGCCTCTACTTCCTCATCGCTCTCCAGACGGTCCAGTTCACGATAAAGGAGCATGCGCTCACTGTCACCCGGCACATAAGTCTGAGGAAAATACATCTCCAGATCGCTCTCTATGCCACAATCGTCAACGAAATCATCACCCGTAAGCTGGGCACCTTCATCCATCTTCTCCTGATAAAGATCACAGAACTCCTCGTTCTTCAACTCTGTGACAGCCTGAGAGAGAATCTTCTGGTAGGTTTCATAACCCAGATCTTCCATAAAACCGCTCTGCTCAGAGCCCAGCAGATTACCCGCACCGCGGATATCCAGGTCCTGCATGGCGAGATTGAAGCCGCTACCCAGTTCACTGAACGTCTCCAGAGCCTCCAGACGGCGACGCGCCTCAGGAGTAAGTGCACTCTTAGGTGGCGCCATCAGATAGCAGAAAGCCTTCTTGTTGCTTCTTCCTACGCGTCCACGCATCTGATGCAGGTCACTCAATCCGAAGTGATGAGCATCGCTCACGATAATCGTATTGGCATTGGAAATGTCGATACCGTTCTCTACAATAGTGGTAGAAAGCAGTACATCATAATCGTAATTGATAAAGCCCATGATGATTTTCTCCAAATCCTCAGGCTTCATCTGTCCGTGACCGATTGCTACCCTACAGTCTGGAATATGCTTCTCTATGAGCATCTTGAGCTCCGGAAGCTTGGATATTCTGTCGCATACGAAATAAACCTGTCCGTTTCGGCTCATCTCGAAATTGATGGCATCGCAGATAACTTCACTACTAAACGTTACCAGTTCGGTATGAATCGGATAACGGTTAGGTGGCGGAGTGCGCATGATACTCATATCCCGGGCGCCCATCAGAGAGAACTGGAGGGTTCGCGGAATCGGAGTGGCACTCATCGTGAGTGTATCGACATTTACCTTGAGCTGACGGAGTTTCTCTTTGGTAGACACACCGAACTTCTGCTCTTCATCGATGACGAGCAGCCCCAGGTCATGCCATTTCACGGTCTTTGATATCAGCTTATGCGTACCTATGAGGATATCAATCTTACCCTCTTTCAGGGCGTCAAGCACCTCTCTGGTTTCCTTCGTTGTACGGGCTCTACTGAGATAGTCTACCCTTACAGGCATGCCTTCCAAACGCTTTTTGAAAGTCTGATAGTGCTGGAAAGCCAGAACGGTAGTAGGCACCAGCACCGCAACCTGCTTGCTGTCGCACGCTGCCTTGAAGGCTGCACGGATGGCAACCTCAGTCTTGCCGAAGCCCACATCGCCACAAACCAGACGGTCCATCGGTCTGCCACTCTCCATATCCTTCTTCACCTCCTGAGTAGCCTTATTCTGGTCTGGCGTATCTTCATACAGGAAGGAAGCCTCCAGCGTATGCTGCAGATAATTGTCGGCACTGAAGGCGAATCCCTTCTCCCGTCGGCGCTGGGCATAGAGTTTGATCAGGTCGCGCGCAATGTCCTTGATTCGCTTCTTAGCTTTGTCCTTGAGTTTATCCCAGGCACCTGTACCCAGTGTAGACAGGCGAGGCGGAGTACCGGTATCGCTGCGGCGATATTTGCTGATTTTATAAAGCGAGTGGATAGAAACATCCACCTTGTCATTGTTCTTATAGACGATGCGGATCATTTCCTGATAGCTGTTGCCCGTAGGAACCCTAACCAGACCGCCAAACTTGCCGATACCGAAGTCTACATGCACGATAAAATCTCCCACTTCCATCTCCTGCAGTTCCTTCATGGTGAGTGCCATCTTGCCGGCTCTCGCTTTATCTGAGCGCAGGTTATATTTATGAAAACGGTCAAAAATCTGATGATCGGTAAAGAAACAGCACTTCTTGTCATGGTCAGTAAAGCCTTCATGAAGCGTCTTGTCTACCGGTGTAAAACGGATGGCGTAGCGCTTCAGCTCTTCGCTTTCAAAGATATCCTTCAGGCGCTGTTGCTGCTTCTGGCTATCTGCCAATATATATAAGGTGTAACCCTGGAGCAGGAAATCCTCCAGAGTTTGACAAAGTAAATTGAAATTCTTATGGAAAAGAGGCTGTGGAGCAATATTGAAAGGTATCACAGCCGAACTCTCTGACGGAGCGACCTTGCCGAACTCGATACGGAGATGAGCCGCTACTGCCTTCTTGAAATCGAGCGGAGAAACGAGGTTGAGCTCGGTCTTCATGTCATGTCTGATGCGCTCAGCCTCTACCTCAGTAGCTCCCTCCAGCTGCTCGGTAAGGCTCTGCGATGAGAAGCCTTCGGTATAGATCTGACCGATGCGGTCGCAAACGAAAGAAAGGTCTTTCGCAACGACTGGCGTACTTTCGGAGAGGAAATTGAGGAAACACTGCTTGTTGCTCTCGATATGGGCGAGTTCGGGCACGATTTCTATCTCTGTGCGCTTTGCCTGCGAGAGCTGGGTCTCAACATCAAAGGTACGGATGGTGTCAATCTCATCGCCGAAGAAGTCGATACGGAACGGATATTCGCAGCTGTAGGAATAGACATCGAGGATGCTTCCACGCACGGCAAACTGGCCCGGTTCATAAACATAATCGGTTTCTTTGAGTTCGAAATCGCGCAAGGTATGAACCACATCGGTCTGAGCAATCTGCTGGCCTACAGTCAGTTTCAGAATCCGTTCATCCAGATTCTGCTTAGCCACAACGAGTTCTGCCAGTGCATCGGGATAAGTGACTACCGGGAAATGTCCTCCCGAAGAGAGGCGCGCTAGCACCTCTGTACGTAGGATTTCGTTCGCTGCATCACGCTGCCCGTATTTCACGGCACGCCGATAGCTGGAAGGAAAGAAGAAGACCTTCTCCTGCCCCATCATCTGAGTGAGATCGTGATAAAAATAGCCTGCTTCATCGGCATCATCCAGTACGAAGAGTACCGAACGCCTCATCTTCCCCTGCAGAGAAGCAAAGAACATCGGAGCCGAAGAGCACAGCAAACCCTGGAGAAAAATGGAATGAACCGACTTCTTCCCCATCAAATCAAAGAGGGCATCCGCCTGTGGCGAACGCCCGTATGTTTTTTCTATCTTTTGGATTTCCATCCAAGTACTGATTAGT